>Ga0208115_1000063_pt1 | contig 33359 bp, 8 predicted proteins | sample LakWasMeta4_LOW4_2_FD_183856 | JGI IMG/M metagenome (GOLD analysis project Ga0208115, IMG submission 183856) | Freshwater sediment methanotrophic microbial communities from Lake Washington under simulated oxygen tension - Sediment Metagenome... | ecosystem: Environmental > Aquatic > Freshwater >...
GTGACGATCAAAGGTCATGCCACCTCTGATAATTATAATTTATTTTTACCTCAGACTGATGGTAATGCGGGAGAAGTTTTACAAACTGATGGCGTTGGGAATTTGGTTTGGGTAAACCCAAATACTCTGGCGGCAGGTACGGGGACTGTTAATTCTTCTAGTATTACCGACGACAGTATCATGAACGTTGATATCAATTCTGCGGCGGCGATTGATCAATCAAAGATTGCGGGCCTGACCGCTGCTCTCGCGGCAAAAGAGCCAACTCTCGCGGCGGGAACAGCAGCCCAGTATTATGCTGGAGACAAAACTTGGCAGACACTCAATACAAGTGTTGTTCCAGAATTAACCAATTTATATTTTACAGAACCACGAGTTCGAAATGCATTGTTGACAGGAGTGAATACAGTTTTAGCGGGAACGATTGCCGGCACTGATTCAGTTTTAGATGGATTTGGAAAGGCCCAAAAACAATTAACAGATATCGCTAGTGGTGTGACCGCCAATCAATGGACGGCCGCTACTGGAAATGTATATCGCGCGAGCGGGAGTGTGGGGATTGGAACTGGTACACCTGCAGGTGTTTTACACATAAATACACCAGATGCGACTCCAAACATTTTATTATCTCGAACTGGTAATGTCACAAATTTTGCAGCACGAGTATCTAATAATGGGACTAACGACGTGCTAATGATTGCCAATAATGCAGATAATAATAAAGGAATTCATCTCGAAAGTACCGGCAACGTCGGAATTGGAACGTCATCACCAGGAACAACCTTAACGGTTCAACAATCGCTAAATACAATTACAGGTGGACTACTATTAGTTCCTCCAGCTGGAGCAGGACAAAATGGTGGATGGTATCATAATAATAATGTTCTTATAGGAAGAGAAGGCGGAATTGATACAATCATTTTAAACAACGGAAACGTCGGCATTGGAACGACGGCACCGAGTGCCTTCCTACACTTAAAAGCGGGAACCGCAGCACTCAACACAGCTCCCTTAAAATTAACTTCTGGAGTAAATTTAACAACCCCGGAAGCTGGTGCCATTGAATACGATGGAACAAATTTGTATTACACCGATAATACCAATACCAGAAAAACACTGGGAGTTACCGGCGCAGGAATAACAACTTTAGGTGGATTATCCGGAACCTCGCAAACTTTTGCAACTGGGATCGCAGGCACGGCACCGGCCTTTAGTTCTGCCACAACGATCCACACATTAAATATACCAATGGCCGCGACGGCTGCCGTGACGGCGGGATTAATTAGTAAAGCAGAATACGATGCCTTCAGTGCTAAGCAAGCAGCGTTTACCACTTCGGCAGCATTATTAGGAATTCTTACTGATGAAACAGGTTCGGGGTCTGCCGTATTTAGTGCCTCACCAACTTTTACAGGTGTGCCACTAGCACCAACCGCTGCGGTTGATACTAATACTACTCAAATCGCAACGACCGCCTTTGTTCTTGGCCAGGCATCATCCGTGGCACCATTGATGAATGGATTGGCCGCAGTGGGAACTTCACTCCGTTACACAAGACAAGATCACATTCATCCAACCGATACTTCTCGCGCTCCGGCCGCAGGATCAACCAGCATTACAACTCTGGGAACGGTGACGACTGGTACTTGGAATGGAGCCGTGGTTGGTGTGCCCTACGGAGGGACGGGGAAAGCGACGCTTGGATTGAATAAACTTCTTTTTGGTAATGATACAGCAGCAGTAAACGAATTAGCACTTCCTGTTTTAACCACAACCAGTGTGCTTTTAAGCTCTATCACTACCGGTGCTCCTGCATGGACCACATCCACCACGGGAAATGTTTTAAAGGGTTCACTGACTGGTGTGGCCTTTGGTCCACTTGCTAGCAGTGATCTACCGGCGGGAACGCTTTCAGGTTCTGGAACTGCTGGTTATATTCCTTATTATAGTGCTGCCACTACGCTGGCCAATTCGCCGATGACAGTTTCAGGAAGCAATATTGGGATTGGAACAACGACTCCATTACAAAAGTTTGTTGTTCAAGGTGGTAACCTTGCTTTAAATGCTATTAGTAACGCTTCTCCTCAGTACGAGTGGCGTGCTTCTGATAATTCACTCCGTGCATATATTTCACATGCCACAGAAACGGTTGGTGCTACGACTGACGAAAATCGTTTTTATCAAGCTTATGGCTATAAGACCTTTTACACGCAAAATGCGGAGAGAATGCGAATCGATTCGAATGGGAATGTCGGGATTGGAACTACCGTTCCAACTGAAAAGATGGAACTCTACCTACCAAATAGTGTAGCCAATGATAATGTTAGTCTTTATGCTAAAGTGACAAATCTAGAAACTACATCGGTGAAGTCTGGATTTTTTGCTCATGCAAATGCTGGTCTTGGTTACCTTCGCGTTCATAATAATTCTAGTGATCCACGTATTGAAATTGTGGCCGAAGATAATTCAACATATCAACCAGATATCACATTTTTTACCAACGCTTCTGAGCGTATGCGTATTGATAATATTACGGGGAATATCGGGATTGGGACCACAACTCCGGCCACAAAATTAGAGATCAAATCTTCGGCCATTAATACTAACGTTTTTAACTTGATCAACAGTGCAAATAGCAATTCACTTTTTAAAGTGATTGAAAATAGTTCTGGCAATGGATCGCTTTTCGTTCAAGATTCAACGGGTGCATACTCGGCCTATTTTGGAGCTGACGCGAATATGCCATGGATTGGGACTAATACGAACCATGACTTTAGAGTTGTCACAAACTCTACTGAAAAAATGCGCATTATGGCCAATGGAAATGTCGGGATTGGAACGTCCACTCCTAATTCAGTATTAACCGTCGATGGGGGAGCAGGAGTTTTGTCGCTCAAACCAGGTCCAACAATTGACCATGCCTACCTACAATTATTTGCTCGATCAGCATCACCGACAGTGAGATCAGCTTATATTGGATACCCAGGTGCTGGTTCAACACTTTTAAATATTAGCAATGAGATCAGCGGTGGGCATATTGGCCTGCTTACTTCGGGAGCAGGGAATGTCGGAGTAGGAACGAGCGCTCCGGCGGTAAAGCTCGATGTTTTAGGAGCTGCCAAAGTTGGATCAGGGACAACTGCACGCGGTGGTGATTATTTAAGTCTAACCACCAGTAGTGGCGTTACAAAACGATCAGGGATTCAATTTTATCAAAATGCGACAGGTCTGTTTGAATTGGGGATTGATCCTGTATCCAACAATGCCAATACTTTCTTTATTCACGACAGTATCAACAACGCGACTCGATTTACCATTGCTCCTACTGGGAATGTTGGAATTGGAACAACCAACCCGTTAGCCAAACTTCATGTGGCCGGAGGTGCGATTCGAACTGATAATTCATACGGCGACTGCGTTGGTGGTTGGAATTGTGAAATTTACACTTGGGATATGTCGGTCGCTAGTATTTACTATACCGGACTAACCCAACGTTCGGATCGACGATTGAAAACTAATATTACTGATCTCTCTGAAGATAAAATTATCGAGCGTATGGGCCACTTGCGGCCAGTTACTTATGAATGGAAAAACCCTAAGTTTGGTCGTGGCACTAAATTTGGTTTCATCGCTCAAGATGTAGAAAAAGTCTGGCCCGAAATTGTCAGCACTGCCACTGATGCTCAAAAGACAAAGTCAGTGGATTACACTCAATTGATTTCACCGCTGGTTAAAACTGTTCAGAAAATATTTCGAGAGATCGCCTCGATTCGCTTATCGGATTCTGAAAAAGAGGAGAGAATCAAAACGCTCGAAGCGGAAAATGTAGCCAAGTCTCACGAAATCTCAACTCTCAAGAGTTACCTGTGCGCTAAAGATCCGGCAGCGGATTTTTGTCCAAAGAAAAACAAGATTAAATCCAACTAAGCACGGTCTTTTGATAATACCACTAATATGGGCACCTTCTTGGAGCTCTATAAAGCTTTGGGTCTATGTTGATCTCGTAACCACATAAATTTATTAAGTTCTACCTCAGGGCAAGAAGCTGCATCGGGGGATGGATATATAATTAACTTATTATATTTATTGGTAATTATCCGATAGGTTCGTGGGCCTTTTTTGTGGAGCTAGTGAGAAATTAAAAAATGAATCTTAGGAAATTAAAGATTATTGAAAATAATTTGGAGAACATTTTTTGCTCTTTCATTTTGTTTTTATTTTTTTTAATTTCATCCAATTCTTTTGCCGCCGATTCACTCAGTTACTCAGGAAGATTAGTAAAGGCCGATGGCTCTCCGGTTGCGGGCCCAGTTGATTTAAAAATTGATCTGGCCTACACCAACACTCCAGGAACCATTTTGTGTTCTCAAAACTTTTCGAGTGTGGCCTTAAGTAATGGTGTTTTTCATTTAAAACTAGATTTAGTTTGTCCCGGTCCTCCGGTTAAAACAGTAACCGAAATTCTCTCTGCGGTTCCAGCCAACTTTGCGGCCGCTCTTCGAGTGAGTGATGTAAGTAATAATAAAATTTATGCCTTCCAAGAAATTCATTCTATGCCCTTTGCTACTGTTTCTGAAAGTGCTAAGCAACTGGCGCAATTAGGTGCAGTCAACGGAGAAGTGCTAAAGTGGAATGATACCACTAAGAAATGGGAACCGAGTGCTGCCGGTGGCGGTGGAACAGTTACCAGTGTGACGGCCTCTGCGCCCTTAGCGGTGACCAGTGGGGCGACCACCCCCGCACTTAGCATTACCCAAGCAACAACTTCGAGCGACGGTTTTTTATCCGCCACCGATTGGAACATATTTAATAATAAAGTAGGCGTGGCCACTGGTGGAACGACTTTGCAGTTTTATCGCGGCGACAATTCGTGGCAGACACTCAATACCGATGTGGTTCCCGATGCAGGAATGACTAATTTATATTTTACAAATGCGCGATCTTTAGGAGTTCCGCTAGCGGGATTAAATACAGCGCTTGTCGGAGCGATTCAAGACGGCGATAAAATCATAGAGGCCTTTGGGAAAACGCAGGCACAAATTAATTCGATTAATACCGATTCCGCAAAATACTTAATTAAAAATGCGACCGATGCACTGACAGGTGAAGTGACAGTTAACGTGACAACCGGATCGCTGCTTTTGCCACGGACACCAAGTGATGCCGAACTGACGGCCGCTGCTAACGTCAACTACGTTAAAACTTATGCAGACACTAAACTTCCACTTACCGGTGGAACGCTGACTAATGATTTAACCCTAAATACTCAGGCCAGATTTAAAGGTGGATCAAATTATGTTGAACTAAAGGCCAACGCTGCTTTGGCCGCGAGCATTTCTTTGACCTTGCCGATGACGGTAGGAGGAAGTGGAGATGTGCTGACATCTAATGGCGCCGGTGTTTTATCGTGGGTCAATCCTGCGAGCTTGACTGCGGGCGCGGGTACCGTTAATTCGAGCAGCATTATTGACGGAACGATTGTCGATGCAGATATCAATGCTAGTGCCAATATTGCGCAGACAAAAATTAGTGGATTGACTACTTCTCTTTCAGGAAAAGAGCCAACGATTACCGCCGGAACAACTTCTCAATATTTTAGCGGAGACAAAAGCTGGCAGACTCTCAATGGCGCTGCTGTTGCCAATACTCCGGCGGGAAGTATTGCTGCCACCACAACTCAAGCGGCACTCAATGAATTAGACACAGAAAAAGAAGCAGCAGTGACAGCGGGACTTGCCACCGATTATTATAAAGGAAATAAAACCTGGAGCAATTTGGGCACTGATGTCATCGCTTCAGCGCTATCGGGCTTTACTACTTTTGCCACTAAAACTGATATCGTGGCGGGGGACTCTGTCTTTACTGCTTTTCGAAAAACTCAAAAACAACTCGATGATATTGACGGCGATTATGTTTCGAAGTCGGGCAATAATACCGTGACCGGAACATTTAATATTTCAGGGATCACTGCTTTTTTAAATATTCCTACACCGACCGGAACAACTTTAAGCGAAGCGGCCAATGTTGATTACGTAAAAACTTACGTGGGATCAATGGGCCAGTGGACTAAAGGCACGGGGGGCAATGCTGCTGATATTTATTTTAATACGGGCAACGTCGGGATTGGTACTGTTGCTCCTTATGGAAAACTTCATAGCTCAACTTCGGACACAGCAACTTCTATTGAAGTCACCGCAAATCCAAGTCTAGTGCTGCAGAATCTTAATGCAACTTCAGGAGTGTTTAATACATTGATGTTTTCCAATTCCGGTGGATTTGGAAGTGCCGCCATTTCAGTTCCTCAAACTCAGAACACAAACAAGGGCGATAATCTTATTCTTCAAACCAAAACATCTACTGGTGGATGGAATTTGAATCAGCTTGTGCTGACACCTGCGGGCAACGTCGGAATTGGTACCGCTACACCTGCAGAAAAACTTTCAGTGGTTGGTGATATTTCGGTCACAGGCCAAGTCACTTCAAAAGATTTTTTTGAAAAAACAGTTACCATTGCCGATGGGTGGGCCATTGGTGATTACGTCGAAATAGTTCAAGGATCTCCATCGGGCTCAGGAGCTTCAAGTTATTGGGAAATTCATATCGGAGGCACAAGAGGAAACTGGACAGAAGGGAGTACTTACTTGGTGGCCGGAACTCACTCCACTGATGCTTTATGGAGAGAAGCTGCCAATTCTTCCGATAATACTTATGTCGGTAACAGTAAATGTTTTACAGTTGATGTTAAAGGAAATGGCAATTCCCCACAATTTAGAATTAGAGCGCTGAAGGCCTCTGCTTCCTGTGGTACCCCTGCTAGTTTACCTCTTAACTTTCGAATTCGTTCGATTGGTTTAAATAACGGCTGGACAAGTTTATCAGCAACCGGAGCTGGCGCCACCGTTGTAGGAATGCAATCAATGGGATTGAATTGGAGTCTTTTCACTGGAAATCCACAGGCCAACGCCAAGGTAGCGATTCATGCAAACTCTGCTGGCGATGTCGGGATTGGAACACTTACACCAGCTTCAAAACTATCTGTGGCCGGCACGATTGAGTCAACAACCGGTGGGGTGAAATATCCAGATGGATCGACACAGGCAACCAGTTCTTTTGGTCCTGTTTTTTCAGCTTATGCTTCAACTTCTCCTAGTACCGTAAATTCGGTGTGGGTAAAAGTGCCGTACAACTCTGTAGAGTTTGATCCTGATTCAAGTCTAGACACTGCTAATCAGCGTATAAAACCCACCAAGGCGGGGTACTATCGCATCAGCATGGCCGCTTTGTTGACCCAAATTGGAACGGGTGGGACTACTAATTATTTATCCCTCTATAAAAATGGTGCTGTCATAAAAAATACTTCGCTCTTAGTGAATTACACCGCCTCTTACACCCAGACCTTACAGGTTGAAAGCACGGTCTATCTTAACGGTACAACTGACTATCTTGAGGGATGGTGGACTAGCAATTCAACCAATTCATCCACTGTCGTAGCGGGCGTGGCCAACACCTTTATCTCCGGAAACTACATTCGTCCTTAGTTTGCTCCTAAAGTGGGCACTCATTCAAATCTAATTATTGACCCTATAAAGAAGTCAGATATCTAACATCATGTAATTAGAGCTTTTTAATTATGAGGCGAAGGGATTTCGTCGCCTGGATATATAATTAACTTATTATATTTATTAGGAATATGCCGATATGTTGACAGGCCTTTTCTGTGGAGACAGCGAGAAATAAAAAATGAATTTTAGGAAATTAGAGATTATCAAAAATAATGGGGAGAACTTTTTTTGTTTTCTCGTTTTTATTTTTAGTCTTTTATTTTTCCCATTATTTTCTTCCAATTCTTTTGCCGTCGATTCACTCAGTTATTCTGGACGTTTGGTCAAGGCCGATGGCTCTCCGGTGGCGGGTCCAGTTAATTTAACAATTGACCTGGCCTACACCAATGCTCCAGGAACCATTTTGTGTTCTCAAAACTTTTCGAGTGTGGCCTTAAGTAACGGAGTCTTTCATTTAAAACTGGATTTAGTTTGTCCTGGTCCTCCGGTTAAAACGCTGACTGAAATTCTCACCGCAGTTCCCGCCACTTTTGCAGCAGCATTGCGGGTGAGTGATATCACTAATAGTAAAATTTATGCTTTTCAAGAAATTCACTCCATGCCTTTTGCTACTGTTTCCGAAAGTGCAAAGCAGTTGGCACAATTGGGTGCACTCAACGGTGAAGTGCTCAAGTGGAATGATACGACTAAAAAATGGGAACCGAGTGCTGCTGGTGGTGGGGGAACAGTTACCAATGTAACGGCTTCAGCGCCCTTAGCCGTGGCCAGTGGAGCAACCACTCCTGCCGTATCGATTTCCCAAGCGACGACAACGACTGATGGATATTTATCCGCCACTGATTGGAATAGTTTCAATAATAAAGTGGGTGTTGCTACTGGTGGAACAACTTTGCAGTTTTATCGCGGAGACAATTCGTGGCAGACGCTTAATACCAGCGTCGTTCCGGAAAGCGGAGTAACTAATTTATATTTTTCCAACGCCCGAGTTTTAGGTGTGCCACTTGATGGATTCGTTGCTGGGCCTGGAGCGATTATCGCGACCGATACGGTTCTTCAAGCTTTTGCTAAGACCCAGGGACAAATTAATTTAATCAATACCAACTCCAGTGCCTACGTTACCAAAACAGGAACCAGCACTCTGGCAGCTGGAACAATTGATGCCCAGGCAGGTTTTGTTTTAGTCGGAGCTCCTGGAAGTATTAACGATGCGACTCCACGAGGTTATGTCGACACTCAGGATAATTTAAAAGTTAATAAAGCAGGCGATACAATCACAGGCGTTTTAACTCTCAATAATGATCTATTGATTAAAGGTGGAAGCAATTACGTGACGCTAAAAGGTCATGCTACAACTGCGGCCTACGATTTTATTTTGCCAGCAACTGCCGGGACTTCAGGTTTTGTTTTAAAAACAGATGGACTCGGTAATTTATCTTGGATTGACCCTGGAAGTGTGGCCTCGGGATCAAGTACCGTTAACTCGGCCAGTATCACTGACGACAGTATTATGAATGCCGATATCAATTCGGCAGCGGCCATTGATCAATCGAAGATAGCAGGTTTAGTAAGTGTTCTCTCAGGAAAACAAACCACAACGCTGGCGAGTGGGAAAATTTTAGTGGGTAGTGCTGGCAATGTCGCTACTGCCGTTTTTGTTTCGGGAGATGCGGTCCTAAGTGACCTCGGTGCGCTGACACTGACAAACACTGGCGTTGTGGCCAATACTTATAAATCCGTGACGGTCGATGCGAAGGGGAGAGTAACTGGTGGAACCAATCCCACCACGCTCGCTGGATTTGGAATCACTGATACTTTAGTTACTAACGTAACGGCGACTGCTCCGATCACCATCACTGGAACAACTGCTCCGCTGATTGCCATGCCGGCCGCTACTAATGCGGTTGATGGATATTTAACTGCGGCCGATCGTACAGCATTCGATGCTAAACAAGCGGCGATCACTGCAAGCTCAATTTTAAACTCCAGAGAAATTCGTTTTAATGAATTAACGGCCAACGGTGCCGAGTATGTTTCACTGAAAGCACCGGATGCACTAACCGCCAACACGACTTACACTCTTCCGTCGGCCGACGGAACTTCTGGGCAAGTCTTAACCACTAATGCTGCCGGAATTTTATCTTGGAGTACGGTTGCTACCAGCGGAACAAATCTGGCCGGTGATATAGGTGGAACGATTGGAGCCAATACTATTGGCACAGGTAAAGTCACTTCCACTCATCTGCTCGATGGAACAATTATCAATGCAGATATCAATGCCGCCGCGGCGATTGATTATTCAAAATTAAATGTGCCAGCGCTGGCCGTTCCACTGACCGCGCTGAACGCCACCGGCACCAAAGATGCCAGCAAATATTTAAAAGGTGATGATACCTGGAGTGTCTTGCAAACTGACGTTCAGGCGCTGTTACTTTCGTCTTATACCATTGGAACAAACGCAGTAGTGGCGACCGGGGACTCGATCGTCTCGGCCTTTGGGAAATTACAAAAACAAATTTCGGACCTGACCACCAGAGCAGTGGGAGGAGACCTTACTGGCAATCTTCCTAATCCAACCATCGCTAAAATCCAAGGAAGTCCGATTTCCATTACCACTCCTGCTACCAAACAAGTCTTAAAATATAACGGCACAACTTGGGTAAATGCTCAAGTCGCTGCCGCTGATTTATCCGCAACCGGCACAGTGGACGCCACCACTTATTTGGCGGGAGACAATAGCTGGAAAAATTTTAATAGTGGAGTGATCGCAGCTCCAATTACAGGCGTGAATACCACCGGCATCACCAAGGCCAACAGCGGATTGGTGGGCACAGATTCACTTCTAACGGCTTTTAATAAATTACTTTTTACTCAAGGTGATTACGTTTCAAAAACCGCTAATCAAACCATTAACGGTACACTGGCGATTAATTCACTGACAGGATTTATTACCGTGCCGACACCGTTGGTTGCCAACGATGCTGCTAACAAGGGTTATGTTGATAGTTATGGCCAGTGGCTGGAAGGTACTGGCGGAAATATTAATGATATTTATTTCAGTACTGGCAATGTGGGGATTGGAACAAATATACCGGCCACGAAGTTAGATGTTAATGCTCCAAATGGCTCAGGAATCACTGTTCGTAATAGTTCAGAAAGTACTGACACGCTTCAACTTTTTAATGCCGGTGGTGGAACCGTTAATCGTAGGGCCGTGCTTCAGGGATGGCGCGATACGGTTGGAGCTATTCCACTAACGCTTCAGGAGTCGGGGGGGAACGTCGGGATTGGAACTTCAACACCATCTGCTTTATTCCATGTTTCTAAAACTGGATCAAGTGATCCAATCGCACTTTTTTCAAGTCCAAATGCTGCAGACTCGGTAGCTGTTTCATTCGGAAATGGTACCGGACTTTCTGCTCTTGCAGTAAGTGGTGGTGTTGGGGCATTTACACCCGGTACAGCGGCGGGAGATCTCATTGTTAGATATCCAGCAAGCAAAAAAGTGTTATTTTCTAATGGTGGAGTTCGCACTGACATGGTTGTTGGTGAAACAGGCAACGTCGGGATTGGGACAACTACTCCTCGGCAGCGATTAGATGTTTTCGGGACGATGGAAGCCGCTAGTGGAATTACTCCAAAGGGAAGTTTTGTTGTTGGAGGAACTGGAACTGCTGGCGTATTGAATATGGGGGTTCATAACCCTGGTACTTTCTATTCATGGATTCAATCCAGAAACGAAGCAAGCGCCACCTATTATAACCTCAGTCTGAATCCCGAGGGCGGCAATGTTGGGATCGGAACAACGTCCCCAGCTCGAAATTTAGTAGTAGTTGATCAAGGCGGCGGAGTCAGTCGAGGTTTTTCAAGTAGGACTTACGCTGCAAATCCGGGTGGAGTTATAGAAATAGCAGGTTCCCTGGGAACGTTGGCAGCTCCTAGCGCACTAACCATCAACAAAGCACTAGGCTACTTAGCATTTAACGGATTTGATGGGACGGATGTAACTCTTCAATCTCAGCCAACGGGAGTGCAGTCTTTCACAACTGAAAATTGGACCAATACCACCAAAGGATCAAATTTATATTTTACCACGACTCCCAATGGAACCTTCAATGGCGTGGAAAGAATGCGGATAGATCAAAATGGAAATATCGGAATTGGAACGAGTGCGCCTAATTATTTATTAGATGTCAGAGGAACAGGGACAAGTCTCGGAAGTTTTTCTTCAAGCGGAGATACTCTTGGCTATCTTGATATTCAAAATTCAAGCACAGGTAATAATGCCGGAAGTATTGCACGTTTAATTACCAAAAATGTGGCCAACACCACTTCGACTTCTGTCGATATCGTCAAGTATCGCACCGGCGGATTCGTTATCAATAACAATGAAACAGATGTGGCCGCTTATATGGGATTCAACCAAAGTGGTGCTGAAAGAATGCGAATTACCAGCGCTGGAAAGGTAGGGATCGGAGTTGTCACTCCACTTGCGACTTTGCATGTGGCAGGTACGGGATATATTAATGATGGCTCGTCTTATATCGAACAGCTTTCTCGCCCAGACGCTGCACTCAATATAACCAACAACCACGCAACTAAGAGGGGATTTACGATTCACCACGAGAACAGCACGGCCCTGATCGCTCAGTGGTATCACTGTCCAGGTGGTGCTTGTACTCAAAAAATGGGATTTGATACTGCTGGAAATATGGTTATCGGCGGATTGCTGACTCAATCATCGGATGAACGACTTAAAAAAAATATCGAACCACTTGAATCAAGCCTTGAAAAAGTTTTAAATCTCCAAGGTGTTTCTTACTATTGGAAAGATAAAAATACTCCAGGCAAGCAAGTCGGGTTGATTGCTCAAGAAGTAGAAAAAGAATTTCCTGAAGCGGTTCGCACTGATAAAGATGGATGGAAATCGGTCGCTTATCAAAATTTGGTGGCGCCCATGATTAATGCGATCAAAGAACTCTACGTTTTAGTCACAACAGAAAATGGAAAACAGAATCGGGAGATTGCTTCGCTTAAAGAGAATAATCAATCGTTGAATGCCAAAATGGATTCTTTGGAAAAACAAAACCTAGAGCTGAAAGCGGCCTTATGTGAAATAAATCCCAAAGCAAAAGTCTGCGGGCACAAACAAAAATAAGGGCCATTAAGGTCCGAGAGCTCACTGCCATGCTCTCTTAATGGGCACTCCCAAAGCACCCATTTATACCCTTTAATTTTAATCAGTTATTTAAGTCAATGTAATTAATGGTCTTGTCTTTAGGAGGCAAAATGATTGCCCGTCGTGGATATATAATTAACCTACTATAATTAATGGAGTGGCCCTCTTTAATATTGGGAAAAATGGATCGTAAAACGTTGAAGATTAATAAAAAGCTTTGGGAGAACATTTTATGTTTTCTTGTTTTTTATACATTCATAATATTATCTTCCAATTCTTTTGCCGCCGATTCTCTCAGTTACTCTGGCCGTTTAGTGAAGGCCGATGGCGCTCCGGTTGCGGGCCCTGTGAATTTAAAAGTTGATCTGGCCTATACTGATTTTCCCAACACTATTCTTTGTTCCCAAAATTTTTCAAGTGTGGTTTTAAGTAATGGGGTCTTCCATTTAAAACTTGATTTAGTTTGCCCTGGACCACCGGCCAAAACAGTGACTGAAATTCTCTCTGCTGTTCCTGCCACTTTTTCTGCCGCTCTTCGCGTGAGTGATTTAAGCAATAATAAAATTTATGCCTTTCAAGAAATTCACTCGATGCCATTTTCTACGATTTCTGGAACGGCCAAACAGTTGGCGCAATTAGGTGCCCTCAATGGTGAAGTGCTTAAGTGGAATGATACGACTAAAAAATGGGAACCGAGTGCCGCCGGTGGTGGGGGAACGGTTACCAACGTAACAGCTTCAGCGCCCTTAGCAGTGGCCAGTGGGGCGACCACACCAGCCCTAACGATTACCAAGGCCACATCCACGACGGATGGATATTTATCTGCGCTTGATTGGAATACTTTTAATAATAAAGTAGGTGTTGCCACTGGTGGCACAACTTTGCAGTTTTATCGCGGAGACAATTCGTGGCAGACGCTTAATACCAGCGTGGTTCCGGAAAGCGGAGTGACTAATTTATATTTTTCCAACGCCCGAGTGTTAGGAGTGCCGCTGGATAGCCTTGTTGCTGGACCTGGAGCTATTGTTGCGACCGATACAGTTCTCCAAGCTTTTGCTAAGACCCAAGGACAAATTAATTTAATTAATACCAACTCCAGTGCCTACGTTACCAAAACAGGAACTAGTACTCTGGCAGCTGGAACAATTGATGCCCAAGCAGGATTTGTTTTAGTCGGAGCTCCTGGAAGTATTAACGATGCGACCCCACGAGGTTATGTCGACACTCAGGATAATTTAAAAGTAAATAAGGCCGGCGATAGCATGTCGGGAGCTTTAACTCTCAACAGTGATCTGTTGATTAAAGGTGGAAGTAATTACGTGACGCTTAAAGGTCATGCAAGCTCTGCTGCTTATAATTTTATTTTACCTTCGAGCGCAGGTCTGGTTGGTGAAGTCTTAAAAACTGATGGCGCCGGAAATTTATCGTGGGTCAATCCTGCGAGTCTTCCCGCGGGTTCGAGCACGGTTAATTCGGCGAGTATTACTGACGACAGTATCATGAATATCGATATCAATTCGGCTGCGGCGATTGATCAATCAAAAATTTCAGGTTTAGTAAGTGCCCTTTCAGGAAAACAAACGACAGCTCTTGCGAATGGAAATATTTTAGTGGGTAGTGCGGGCGGTGTTGCTACTGCCGTAAGTGTTTCAGGAGATGCAGCACTAAGTAGTCTCGGAGCACTCACCCTGACAAATACTGGCGTCGCGGCCAATACTTATAAATCCGTGACGGTCGATGCAAAGGGGAGAGTAACTGGTGGAACTAATCCCACCACACTCGCGGGATTTGGCATCACTGATTCTTTAGTTACCAATGTAACTGCCACTGCTCCAATTACCATCACTGGAACAACCGCACCACTGATTGCCATGCCGGCCGCAACCAATGCAGTGGATGGATATTTAACCGCTGCCGATCGAACCGCTTTTAATGCTAAACAAGACGCGATCAACGCAACAACAATTCTCAATTCAAGAGAAATTCGTTTCAATGAATTAACAGTTAACGGTGCCGAGTATGTTTCACTGAAAGCAGCAGACGCTTTAACTGCCAATACGACTTACACTCTTCCGGCAGCCGACGGAACTACGGGGCAAGTACTAACGACTAATGCAGCCGGGATTTTATCGTGGAGCACGGTTGCTACCAGCGGAACAACATTGGCCGGTGATATCGGTGGAACGATAGGGGCCAATACTATTGGTACAGGTAAAGTCACTTCCACTCATTTGCTCGATGGAACAATCGTGAATGCTGATATCAACGCCGCCGCGGCGATTGATTATTCAAAATTAAATGTGCCAGCGCTGGCCGTGCCATTAACGGCACTGAACGCTACCGGCACCAAAGATACCACCAAATATTTAAAAGGTGATGATACCTGGAGTGTGCTGCAAACTGACGTTCAGGCATTATTGCTCTCGTCTTATACCATTGGAACAAACGCAGTGGTGGCGACCGGGGACTCAATTGTCTCGGCCTTTGGAAAATTACAAAAACAAATTACGGACCTGACTACCAGTTCAGTGGGGGGAGACCTCACTGGAAATCTTCCCAATCCGACCGTGGCAAAAATCCAAGGAAGTCCAATTTCCATTACCACTCCTGCTACCAAACAAGTCTTAAAATACAACGGCACAACTTGGGTAAATGCTCAAGTCGCTGCCGCTGATTTATCCGCAACTGGCACAACAGATGCCACCACTTATTTGGCGGGAGATAATAGCTGGAAAAATTTTAACAGTGGTGTGATCGCTGCCCCAATTACGGGAGTGAACACCACCGGCATCACCAAGGCCACCAGTGGATTGGGTGGCACCGATTCACTTCTAACGGCATTTAATAAATTACTATTTACTCAAGGTGATTACGTTTCGAAAACTGCCAATCAAACCATTACCGGTACACTGGCGATTAATTCACTGACCGGATTTATTACGGTGCCAACTCCTATTGGTGCTACTGATGCTGCCAATAAAGGATATGTTGATAGTTACGGCCAATGGCTTGAAGGCACTGCTGGTAACATTAATGATATTTATTTTAATACTGGTAGGGTTGGAGTTGGGACGAATTCGCCAGCGACGAGCTTACATATTTTAAGCAATCAACCTTCGACAGAAGTTCACCCTAATCGTGCTGGAATTATTTTAGAATCAGAGGGGACAAGTGTCGGTGGTCGTTTGGCATTAAAAGTTTACTCTGATACCGAATCACCACTGTTTGTTGGTTATCATGCACGAGGTACAAAGGCTTCACCGACTGCACTTCTTTTAGGTGATCAAATAAGTGCATTTTCACCCGTCGGATATGATGGAGCTGGAGGATGGCAAACTGGTGCACATATTCGATTTAACACTACTGAAAATTGGGCCACAACCAGTATCGGTTCTTCTATTTCATTCAGAACACCTGCAAATGGATCAACTAGTGCCATTGAACGAATGAAGGTTGACCATAGTGGGAATGTTGGAATTGGAGTGACTGCACCGATTGAAAAATTGCATATCACTGATGGACGAATTCGTGTTGGAGCAGGGGCAGACTCCGGGGTTCTTGAGGGAGGAAGTGGATTTGGCTCCAAGCTAAGACTAAATTACGTTGACGGTGTGGCAAATACTCTTTTATTAGGAAATGGTGATAGCTATCTAAATGCAAATAATGGCAACGTCGGTATTGGGACAGCTACACCAACACGCAAATTGGAAGTTAATGGTACAGGTTCTTTTTTAGATAAATTGTGGGCGGGTTATGGAAACAACAATGTAATAGGATATACGTGGACTGATTCAGCATTAACCACCAATAGTATAGAAATTGTAAATAATAATGCAGCAGATTTAACAAAATCTCCTACATTAGCTTTTCATACATTTGGCTCGGGTGGACCTCAGTTTAGATTAGATGCCACTGGCACTAAAGTTCTCTATCTAGAAAGCGCAAATCCCAATTCAGCAAGAAGCCCTAATGCTTATGGTGGTGGAGCAAATAGTTATTTTTCAAGATTTCATATTGATGGACAATTAACGACTTCAGGCAGTGTAGGGATTGGAACAGTTTCTCCAACCGCTAAACTAGAAGTGGCATCGGCCAATTTAGGTGCTAATTTAAATGACACATCGGAAATTCTCAGACTGAACAGTTTTAACGGTAATGCTAGTTTTTTAGATGTTCGTCAGATAAGAACTTCCGCTGGAAGCACATGGCTTACAGCTGGAAAAAGAATTCAAGAAAAGATTGATTCAACATGGATGGGTTATCTCCAGTTTAATGGAATTAACAATGATGGTGGTCTTTCGTTTGGGACGGGGCAGACAACTGTGGCGCCTGGAAATGTTGCTGAACGAATGCGCATTGATGGCAGCGGGAAAGTTGGTATCGGGATAACTCCTGCTGTATCGTTGGATGTTAATGGTTATTCTGACACTCCCGGAGTTGGATCTGTTCGGTTAAGAAATTCATATAATTCGGGAGGCACTAAGTTTTGGCAAATTGGCCCAGATGGAAATGGTTCTGGAAATTTCTTAGTCTATAACGACGCGTCCGTTGGTGCTTATCTTTTGTATGGGCAAACAGCATGGACTGCCAGTTCGGATAGAAGAATTAAAAAAGAAATTGAACCGATCAAAGATGCCTTAAATAAAACGATGCAATTAAATGGTGTCACTTATCTCTACAACACCGATAAAAAAACTGATACACATAAGGCCGGTGTCATCGCTCAAGATGTTCAAAAGGTCTTGCCAGAAGCGGTCACGGAAAATAATGGAATTTTAGGTGTGAAGTATACCGAACTTATTCCCCTCACGATCGAGGCCATTAAAGAACTCTATACAAAAATGCTCGGCAATGAGCGCCGAATTGCTTCGGTTGAAAAAATCAATGTTGAGCTAGAGGCCAAGACTAAAAAACTGGAATTGGAAAATGCTGAGATTAGGACTCGTGCTGATAAGGCGGAAAAAGAAAACGCTGAAATCAAGTCCCGTCTGCAGAAACTTGAGAATGCCATTCTTAAAAAATGATCAAGAGTGCAACTGAAAGTTGGCACTCAGAAGTCCATCGTTTTACCCAAATAAATAAGTCTGTTATTCAACTACTCGTAATTAAGGCCTACAAATGATGACTCCAAGGGAATCCCTGTCGTGAATATATAATTAACTTATTAATATTTAAGAGAAATAAACCGATAAATTAGAAGCTCTTTTTGTGGGGACATGAGAAGTAAGAAAATGAAATTTGGAAATTTAAAAATTTATAAAAATAATTGGGAGAACATTTTTTGTTTTCTTGTTCTGTTTATTGTTTTTTTATTATCTCCCAATTCTTTTGCCGCCGATTCGCTTAGTTACTCCGGCCGCTTAGTGAAGGCCGATGGCTCTCCAGTTGTGGGTCCAGTTAATTTAACAATTGATCTTGCTTACACCAATACTCCAGGAACAATTCTGTGTTCTCAAAACTTTTCTAGCGTTCCTTTAAGTAACGGTGTTTTTCATTTAAAACTGGATCTGGTTTGTCCTGGGCCTCCGGCAAAAACTCTCACCGAAATTCTCACCGCAGTTCCCGCAACTTTTGCGGCCGCACTGCGGGTGAGTGACGTCACTAATAGTAAAATCTATTCCTTCCAAGAAATTCACTCTATGCCTTTTGCCAATATTTCTGAAACCGCCAAACAGTTAGCACAATTAGGAGCTGTTAATGGTGAAGTGCTCAAATGGAATGATACAACAAAAAAATGGGAACCTAGTGCCTCTGGTGGAGGGGGAACGGTTACCACTGTTACGGTCTCAGCGCCCTTGGCCGTTACCAGTGGTGCGACTACTCCCGCTGTATCGATTTCTAAAGCGACGACCACGACTGACGGCTATTTATCCGCCACCGATTGGAATACTTTTAATAATAAGGTCGGTGTGGTCACTGGTGGAACAACGGCGCAGTACTATCGCGGAGACAATTCATGGCAGACATTGAATTCAGATGTAGTTCCAGTTGGTGTTACTAATTTATATTTTACCAATGCGCTGGCCTTAGGTGTTCCATTGGGAGCAACCCTTGATGTGGTAAATTTAGCAGGCGCAATCAGCAGTGCGGATACAATTCTAACCGCCTTTGGTAGAGCTCAAAAACAAATTAATTTAATCAATGCCAACTCCAGTGCCTACGTCACCAAAACAGGAACCAGCACTCTGGCCGCCGGAACGATTGACGCCCAGGCAGGTTTTGTTTTAGTTGGCGCACCTGGAAGTATCAACGATGCGACCCCAAGAGGTTATGTCGACACTCAGGATAATTTAAAAGTTAATAAAGCAGGCGATACGATCACAGGAGTTTTAACTCTCAATAATGATCTGCTGATTAAAGGCGGAAGCAATTACGTGACCCTTAAAGGCCATGCAACATCTGCTGCTTATAATTTTGTATTACCTTCGAGTGCCGGGCTTTCCGGTGAAGTGCTAAAAACCGATGGTGCCGGAAATTTATCTTGGGTCAATCCTGCGACTGTCGCTGCCGGTTCAGCAACGGTGGATTCCACCGCCATTGTGAATGGCACAATTGTTGATGCCGATATTGCCAATACCACCATCAGCTATAATAAATTAAATCTGACCGATGGAGATATTCCACTGGCGAAACTTAATGGTGTCAGTGATGCCACTAAATATTTACGGGCAGACAAAAGCTGGCAGACTCTCAACGGCGCTGCGGTTGCCAATACGCCGGCCGGAAGTATTGCCGCCACTTCCACTCAAGCGGCACTCAACGAATTAGATTCAGAAAAAGAAGCAGCCGTGACAGCGGGACTTGCCACCGATTATTATAAAGGAAATAAAACCTGGAGCGATTTAGGAGCAGATGTTCGCGCTTCACAGTTAACAGGTCTTGGCGCGGGAACTAATACTGCGCTGGTTGCCACTGATTCAATCTTAACTGCCTTTCAAAACACCCAGGCCCAAATTAATAGCAAACAAAATGCAATCACTAAACTAACTGATCAAGATCTAAAGTCAGTTCGTCTTTATGGTGCCAATGCTACCAATTATGTTGAACTAACTGCCGGTGTATTGACCGCTAATCGCTCGCTTATTTTTCCTGATGCCAATGGGACAAGTGGGCAAGTGTTAACCACTAATGGGGCTGGCGTTTTATCCTGGAGTAGTGCTGCCACAACTGCCTCGGCGGTGGGTGGAGATTTAACGGGGACCATTGCCAATGCTCAATTGGGCGCTGGAGTCGTAGGGAATACAGAGCTCGCGAACGATGCAGTGGTGAGTGCTAATATTTTAGATGGAACGATTGTTAATACTGATCTTGCCAATACTACAATTGCTTACGCCAAATTAAATCTGGCCGACGGTGATATCCCGCTGGCTAAAATTAACGGTGCCAGCGATGCCACTAAATATTTGCGCGGAGATAAATCTTGGTCGACTTTTGCCACAGATGCAATTGCTTCGGCCCTTGCAGGCTTTACACCTTTTGCCACCAAAACTGATATCGCTGCAGGAGATTCTATCTTTACCGCTTTTCAAAAAACTCAAAAACAACTCGATGATATCGATGGCGATTATGTTTCGAAATCGGGCGATAATACTGTGACTGGAACATTTAATATTTCAGGGATCATTGCTTTTTTAAATATTCCCACACCAACGGGAACAACTTTAAACGAAGCGGCCAATGTTGATTATGTAAAAAGTTACGTGGGAGCAATGGGCCAGTGGACGAAAGGTACAGGTGGCAATGCTGCTGATATTTATTTTAGTACGGGCAAAGTGGGGATTGGGACGAGTACACCAGGAAGACAATTTACAGTTTCAGGGGCAAGTTATCCATTAATCAGTGTTCAATCCTCGGGATCAAATGGTGGTGTTTTAGAGTTAACTTCAAACGGTGATAATGTTACTGGAAAAAATATTGCTTTATTTAATCAGGCCGGAGATTTTCGATTAAGACCATATAATACAGTTGATCCAGCTGGGATTACAGTTTTACAGACATCAGGCAACGTCGGAATTGGATTAATAAATCCCAGCACAAGACTTGAGGTTTTAACATCAACGACTACAGACGGTGCCTTTAATAAGGCTATTGCCGTTGGGACTTCTGTCAATGGAGGCCAAGGCGGATGGATTGGTTCTAGAACAGCTTCCGCCAATCAACGACAGGGGCTAATGCTTTCTTCGGCCCAAACTTTAACTTTGCATGGAGACAATGCAGGAGATGGAAGTTCGGTTCTTGATATTATTGGTGGTGCAACACCGGACACTGTAGGTGATACGAATCTTTTAATGAGAGTCAATAGCAACGGTAATGTCGGTATTGGTACCGCGACGCCCGCCAGCTTACTTCATGTGAATGGTTCTATCAGAGCTCAAGAATTATGTGATCTCACCGGCGGAAATTGTAAGAGTATCGCTTCTGGTTGGGGAAATGTTTCTGCCGCGACTATGATTGCTAATTGGCCAGATGCCATTGTCTGCGACAACGGTACAGACAAATCTATTATGTATCATGACACTAGAGATAATGCTGCCAATTTAGAATATTACGGTAAAGCAAGTGGTACGCATTGGATAAGGTTCAACGCTACGACGGGTGCATTTTATGATGCAACAGCATTGGCCGGAGGTAGTATATGTTCTGGGAAATCAATTAGTACATTAGTTGCAGAAGGAAGAACATTTGGATTGCTCGGTGGTGGTGTTGATTGGACTACTAACGGCACAGATGTTTATAGAAGTGGTGGAAAAGTTGGAATTGGAACAAGCGCACCGCTAGCGAAACTTGATCTAAGAGATGCAATCAATAGAAGTATTCAGATAACTCCCTCAGTAGATAACACCGCTTCAGGTGTTTCAAAAATTGAATTTCGGCATAATGATAATGGAAATGTGAACGCGCTCTATGCGAGCATTCAGGCACCGTTAATTAATGGAGGCCTGGGATTTAATGCTGGAGAATTAGCTTTTTATACTGCGCCTCAGACAGCTGGAAACCCTGCGGCCCTTGAACGATTGCGTATTACAAATGCCGGTAACGTCGGAATTGGAACAGCTACACCAACAGCAAAGCTTGAGGTCGCTGGAAATATTCAATTAAGTGGCGGTGGTACAATCGTGCAAGAAGCATGGATCACTCCGAGCTACCTGAATGGCTGGCTCGATTATGCCACCTCGGGCGATACGAACTGGGGACCAACTGCTTATTACAAAGGAACTGATGGCCGTGTTTATCTTAGAGGTCTAGCGAGAGCGGGAACCTGTGGAACTGCCATTTTCAACCTCCCTGCTGGTTATCGCCCCGCTAAATATAGGACCTTCTCTTCAGTTTCAATGGATCTATTTGTTCGGGTGAATATCGCTCCAAACGGAGATGTGATAGCTGTGGCCGGGTGTAATAATAGTTGGGTTTCGTTAGACGGAATCTCTTTTAGGGTTGTAGGCGATTAAAGAAATTAGCTCTGTTACCAAGAGCTGCATCCGAAAGTGGGCAACTTTCTTAAGCTAATCTTTAGCGCTCCAGTCGGATTAAATATTTAACTCCATCTAATTAAGCAGTTACCACTCAGGCACAAAGTTTGCCGCTCGTGGGGTTATAATAAACATATTATACTTAAAATATGGTCATAACGATGGAGCTTAAAACTTTGAAGGCGAGACTAAAACATTGGGATAACTTTTTTTATTCAATGTTGTTATTTTTTTGTTTCGTATTCTCAACTCATTCTTTTTCCGCCGATTCACTTAGTTACTCCGGACGATTAGTGAAGGCCGATGGATCTCCGGTTGCGGGTCCAGTTAATTTAACAATTGATCTGGCCTACACCAACGATCCCACTACTATTCTTTGTTCCCAAAATTTTAGCAGTGTTGTTTTAAGCAATGGAGTCTTTCATTTAAAACTCGACTTGGTTTGTCCTGGTCCTCCGGTTAAAACTCTCACTGAAATTCTCACTTCGGTTCCAGCGAATTTTGCCGCTGCATTGAGAGTGAGAGATGACAGCAATAATAAAACTTATGCCTTTCAAGAAATTCACTCCATGCCGTTTGCCACTATTTCTGAGACCGCCAAGCAATTAACTCAGCTGGGAGCTGGCAATGGCGAAGTTTTAAAATGGAATGATACAACTAAGAAATGGGAACCAGGTCCAGCAAGTGTCGGAACAGTTACAGGTGTGACGGCATCAACTCCATTAGTGGTTGCTAACGGCACAAGTGCTCCAGCGCTTTCAATTAATCAGGCCACGACAAGCACCGATGGATATTTATCCGCAGCTGATTGGAACGCTTTTAATAGTAAACAGGGAGCACTGACTGGTGGCCTAAGCACCCAGTACTACCGCGGTGATAATTCCTGGCAGACGCTGGATACCAGCGCCGTTCCTCAAGGTGCTACTAATTTATATTTTACCAATGCCTTGGCCTTAGGAGTTCCCTTAGGGGCTTCGCTGAATGCCGCCTTAACTGGCAATATCACAAGTGCGGATACTATTTTATCGGCCTTTGGAAGAACCCAAAATCAAATCAATTCTCTTAGTAGTTCTTCAGCAAATTACTTATTAAAAAACACTACTGATTCAGTGACTGGCCAGGTGACGATCAATGCCACGACCGGTTCACTTCTATTGCCACGAACACCAAGTGATGCTGAACTCACTCAAGCAGCTAACGTCAATTACGTCAAAACTTATGCCGACACTAAACTTCCGCTTTCGGGGGGAACGCTGACTAATGATTTAACTTTAAATACCCAAGCGCGATTTAAAGGTGGATCAAATTATGTTGAATTAAAGGCCAATGCAGCATTGGCCTCGAATATTGCTTTGACCTTGCCTATGACGGTGGGAGCGAATGGCGATGTACTAAGCTCTAATGGAGCAGGTGTTTTATCGTGGGTCAATCCTTCGAGTCTTCCGGCGGGTTCAGGCACTGTTACTTCTTCTAGTATTGTGGATGACAGTATTATGAATGCCGATATCAATTCTGCGGCGGCGATTGATCAATCGAAAATTGCAGGACTAACTACTGCTTTGGGAAATAAAGTTTCAAGCACACTTGCTACGGGCAAAATTTTAGTGGGTAGTGCCGGCAGTGTGGCCACGGCCGTGAGTGTTTCGGGCGATGCAACTCTAAGTGATCTTGGGTTGCTGACACTCACAAATTCTGGAGTCGTGGCCAACACTTATAAATCAGTAACGGTCGATGCGAAGGGAAGAGTGACTGGCGGAACTAATCCCACCACCCTCGCGGGTTTTGGAATCACCGACACTTTAGTTACCAATGTTAGCGTGACAGCACCGATCACGGTGAGTGGAACAACCGCTCCGTTGATTGCCATGCCGGCCGCTACTAATGCGGTTGATGGATATTTAACGGCGGCCGACCGAACAGCTTTTAATGCCAAACAAGCGGCGATCACTGCCAACTCAATTTTAAATTCAAGAGAAATACGCTTCAATGAATTAACCGCTAACGGCCCTGAGTATGTTTCACTAAAAGCACCAGACGCTTTAAGCGCCAATACCACTTACACTCTTCCGTCGAGTGATGGAACTTCCGGGCAAGTATTAACCACCAATGCCGCCGGAGCATTGTCTTGGACTTCTGTCGCCACAACCGCCACCAATCTCGCTGGAGATATTAGTGGAACGATTGCCAGCAATAATATCGGTACAGGTAAAGTCACTTCGACTCATCTTTTAGATGGAACGATTGTCAACGCTGATATTGCAGCGGGCGCCAATATTGCTGCTACCAAATTAGCAACTGGACTTGTTACTGATATTGAATTTAATTATCTGGATGGTGTGACAAGTGCGATCCAAACTCAGTTGAACGCCAAACAAGCGTCTGGAAATTATGTCAGTGCTTTAACCGGTGATGTGACTGCCGCAGGACCTGGTTCTGTCGCGGCAACCGTGGCCGCAGTGGGTGGAGTTTCAGCTGCGAATGTGGCGACAGGTGCTAACCTGGCAAACGCTGCAAGCAATCTCAATACTGCTAACACCATTGTGAAACGAGATGCTTCCGGAAATTTTTCTGCCGGAACAATTACCGCCACATTAAATGGGATCGCTACCAACGTGAGCGGAACGGTCGCCGTCGCTAACGGTGGAACGGGAAAAACAACCCTTGCTTTGAATCAACTTCTTTTTGGTAATGGAACTTCGGCGATTGGCGAATTAGCACTTCCAGGATTAACCACTACCAGTGTTCTGCTTAGTACCGTGACCACTGGTGCTCCTCTGTGGACCACATCAACCGCGGGAAATGTTTTAAAAGGCTCGATCACGGGAGTTGCTTTTGGCCCACTAAGTTCAACTGATTTACCAGCGGGAACACTCTCTGGTTCTGGAACAACTAATTATGTTCCATATTATAGTGCGGCCACGACGCTTGCTAATTCGCCGATTTATATTTCGGGAAGCAGTGTAGGGATTGGAACAACTACTCCAACTTCAATTTTACAAGTAAGTGACATTTATACGAATACACTTGATTCATCTGGGTTAGGAATTTCTATTTTTGGTTCAGCTAACGATTATGGCGGGCTAACCATTTGGGATAGAGATGGAAATCCAGCAACTACAAATGATGGAGATACAACTTTATATTGGGGAGATGATGTTGGCGAAAGCTTACGTTTTGCTTTCAAACTCTCTGGTGCCGCACTCTCAGAAAAAATGCGAATTCTCTCCAACGGTAACGTCGGCATCGGGACAAATGCTCCAGCGACTAAGCTTACTGTTTCTGATGTTTCTGGAGCTCGAATTAGAGCAGGAGGAGCAGTTGGTTCTGGTTTTGAATTAAATGATGTGAATACAAGAATTGATATTCCGCTTGCAAATACGATGGCATTTTACTCTTCTAATCTTGAGAGAATACGAATAGACGCCGCTGGAAACGTCGGGATTGGAGTTCTAGCACCTGGCTACAAACTCGATGTCGCAGGCCAAGGAAATTTTTCTACCACTACGGCGAATGTTTTAAAAGTGACAGGGGCCGGAACAGGTTATGCTGACTCAATTAATGGTGTGGCGACGATTTATTCAGAAAACACTGTTGGCTCGGGTGGGAATGTTATCAAAGTAGGATCGGCCTTTGCCCCAAATGCTTTAATCGTTAAAGACACCGGTAATGTCGGGATAGGAACAACAAATCCTCAAGCGAAATTAGATATTAGCGGCGGGATTAAATTGGGCTCGATGACTGCTTGTGGAGCTTCTCAAGAAGGTTCACAGCGCTATAACTCTACTTTAAAAATTATGGAATTTTGTGATGGCGTTGCCTGGCAATCATTTGCTGGATCCTCTTCAGTTCCCACCGGTGCGATCATGGCCTTTGATCTCGCAACTTGTCCAACTGGATGGAGTGAATACACTCAGGCCCGCGGACAGTTTTTAAGAGGAATAGATAATGGAGCAGGAGTAGATCCATCCGGAACGAGAGCGGCCGGAAATATTCAAGCTGAAAACTGGCGTGGTTTTTCTTTAACCAACACGGTTCAAAACGGAACGGCATATTCGCATGGACCGGTGGATATGGGGAAATCAACAGCGTCTTATGTTGGAAATATATTTGTTGGTTACTGGTCAGCACCTGCGGCCGGCGTTGGTTTAAAATGGAATGCTGCTGATGAAACTCGTCCTACCAACGTAGCGGTCTTATATTGCCGTAAAAACTAGGCCCTGAAAGCTCAGGCTGCCTGATTTAGTAAACACCTTCAATAATGCCTTTTCCTTCCTCCTTGCTCATTTATCTATTTAAGTTGTTGAAATTAATTGCATTTCAGGGGACGGCCGATTGGATACTTTGGTCAGGATGTATAATTAACTTACTTATATTTAAGAGAAGGAGACCGATAGGGTAGTAGGCATTTTCTGTGGGGACGTGAGAAATAAAAAAAATGGATCTTGGTAAATTAAAGATTATCAAAAATAATTTGGAGAACATTTTTTGTTTTCTCGTTTTTTTTACATTCATTTTATTTTCTTCGTATTCTTTTGCCGCCGATTCCCTTAGTTACTCTGGCCGTTTAGTGAAGGCCGATGGTTCTCCGGTTGCCGGTCCAGTTAATTTAACAATTGATCTTGCTTACACCAACACTCCAGGAACCATTTTGTGTTCTCAAAACTTTTCGAGTGTAGTTTTAAGTAACGGTGTTTTTCATTTAAAACTAGATTTAGTTTGTCCTGGTCCTCCGGTTAAAACCCTTACTGAAATTCTCACTGCGGTTCCCGCCACTTTTGCAGCTGCACTGCGAGTGAGTGATCTCACCAATAGTAAAATTTATGCTTTTCAAGAAATTCACTCCATGCCTTTTGCTACTGTTTCCGAAAGCGCAAAACAGTTAGCGCAATTGGGAGCAGTCAACGGTGAAGTGCTCAAGTGGAATGATACGACAAAAAAATGGGAACCGAGTGCCGCCGGTGGTGGGGGAACAGTCACCAATGTGACGGCTTCAGCGCCCATAGCAGTGGCCAGTGGGGCGACCACTCCAGTACTCACGATTAGCAAGGCCAATACTACGACGGATGGATATTTATCTGCTCTTGATTGGAATACTTTTAATAATAAAGTGGGTGTGGCCACTGGTGGAACAACTTTACAATTTTATCGCGGAGACAATTCCTGGCAGACGCTTAATACCAGTGTCGTTCCAGAAAGCGGAGTGACCAATTTATATTTTTCCAACGCACGAGTTTTAGGAGTGCCACTTGATGGCTTCGTTGCGGGACCGGGAGCGATTGTTGCGACTGATACCGTTCTTCAGGCTTTTGCTAAGACCCAAGGACAAATTAATTTAATCAACACCAACTCCAGTGCCTACGTCACCAAAACGGGAACTAGCACCTTGGCCGCTGGAACGATTGATGCCCAAGCAGGTTTTGTTTTAGTGGGAGCTCCTGGAAGTATTAACGATGCGACCCCAAGAGGTTATGTCGACACTCAGGATAATTTAAAAGTTAATAAAGCAGGTGATACGATCACCGGAGTTTTAACTCTCAATAATGATCTTCAACTAAAAGGTGGAGCAAATTATGTGACACTCAAAGCTTCGGCCACAACTTCTGCAGCCTATAATTTTATTTTACCAGCAACTGCCGGGACTTCAGGTTTTGTTTTAAGAACAGATGGTGCAGGGGTTTTATCTTGGATTGATCCAGGAAGTGTGGTGTCGGGATCAAGTACCGTTACTTCGTCCAGTATCACTGACGACAGTATCATGAATGCCGATATCAATTCCGCTGCGGCGATTGATCAATCGAAAATTGCAGGACTAACTACTGCTTTGGGAAATAAAGTTTCAAGCACACTCGCTACGGGCAAAATTTTAGTGGGTAGTGCCGGTAGTGTCGCCACGGCGGTTAGCGTTTCGGGAGACGCAACACTTACTGATCTCGGAGCACTTACTCTGACAAACACTGGCGTCGCGGCCAATACTTATAAATCCGTCACGGTAGATGCGAAGGGAAGAGTGACAGGTGGAACCAATCCTACCACGCTCGCCGGATTTGGCATTACCGATACTTTAGTTACCAACGTAACGGTGACAGCACCGCTCACCATAACCGGAACAACTGCACCACTGATTGCAATGCCGACCGCAACCAATGCGGTGGATGGATATTTAACCGCGGCCGACCATACAGCTTTCAGTGCTAAACAAGCGGCGATCACTGCAAGCTCAATTTTAAACTCTAGAGAAATTCGTTTTAATGAATTAACAGGCAACGGGCCTGAGTATGTTTCACTAAAAGCGCCGGACACTTTAACTGCCAATACCACTTACACTCTTCCTGCCGTTGATGGAACTACCGGGCAAGTACTAACTACTAATGCCGCCGGAATTTTATCGTGGAGTACGGTCGCCACCAGCGGAACAAATCTCGCCGGTGATATAGGTGGAACGATTGGGGCCAATACCATTGGCACAGGCAAAGTCACTTCAGCTCATTTACTCGATGGAACAATTGCGAACGCTGATATTAACGCTGCCGCGGCAATAGATTATTCTAAATTAAATGTTCCAGCACTGGCCGTTCCGCTTACAGCACTGAATGCGACAGGAACAAAGGATGGCAGCAAATATTTAAAAGGTGATGATACCTGGAGTGTGTTGCAAACGGATGTTCAGGCCTTGTTACTCTCGTCATATACCATTGGAACAAACGCCGTGGTGGCAACTGGAGACTCCATCGTCTCGGCCTTTGGAAAATTACAAAAACAAATTACCGACCTGACGACTAGAGCAGTGGGGGGAGATCTCACTGGAAATCTTCCCAATCCAACTGTGGCAAAAATCCAAGGAAGTCCGATTTCGATTACTACTCCTGCCACCAAACAAGTCTTAAAGTATAACGGAACAACTTGGGTAAATGCTCAAGTCGCCGCCGCTGATTTATCGGCGACCGGCACAGTGGACGGCACTACTTATTTGGCGGGAGATAATAGCTGGAAAAATTTTAACAGTGGCGTGTTTGCTGCTCCGATAACTGGTGTGAATACTACCGGTATCACTAAGGCCACCAGTGCGATGGTAGGCACCGATTCACTTTTAACGGCATTTAATAAATTACTTTTTACTCAAGGTGATTACGTTTCAAAAAGCGCTGATCAGACTATGAATGGGATTTTGCGAATTAATTCTCTGACAGGTTTTATAGAGGTACCAACTCCTACCAGTGCCAACGAAGCAGCTAACAAAGGTTATGTTGATAGTTATGGCCAATGGCTGGAAGGTACTGGCGGAAATATTAATGATATTTATTTTAATACGGGCAAGGTAGGCGTAGGGACTGCAGCACCTCTTGCTCCATTTCATATTCTAGGAAATGGTAGTTCGAATGTTGGAACGCAAATAATAGAACAGGCAGCTGCCCCAACTGGGTCAAGTAACGTTGGTCCTCATTTATTTTTTAAGTCAGGATCAGTAAATAGAGGGTGGATAGGTTATTATGATTCTGCCGATCATGGTGCAGGAACTCAATTAAATTTAAAAAGTGTTGGTGCTATTGGTTTCGCAGCTGGTGCTGGTGCTAATCAGATGACTCTGATTAATTCTGGCAACATCGGGATCGGGACGACGACACCTACAAATAAATTGGACGTTTTTGATACAACAATGCCAAGCACAGGGAGCTTCCGTTTTGGAATTGGAGTGGCGGGTGTCTATGAAGCCCTTGCGAATGGAGCTTATTATAATAAAGGAGCTAGTTCTGTAGTTACTAAAAAAGTTTCTGCTGGCGTTACTGATTCAGGATATTTAATGGGGAATAGTACTTTAGCCTTCAGAAATTTCACTGGTACTACGGCAGATAGTGGTAGTTTGGCAGCCGTATATGGAGCGAATGTACAATATGGGCATTTTAATATTGATGCAGCTGCAACACCCATAACAACAAATGCTTATGGACTCTACGTAGCACCTTATGCTTATACAGGCACAATCACCAATATGTACGATATTTATCTGGGCCTCGAAGCGACAGGTGGAACAGTAACGAATAAATATGGTATTTACCAAGCAAATACGAAAAATAATTATTTTGCCGGTAATGTAGGTATCGGTACATCAACTCCCACGACAAGTTTAGATGTTGTTTCCAAACAGCCAACCTCAACACTACATCCTTTCAGGGCCGGAATTATTACCTCCAGTGAAGGAACAGATGTTGGCGGTAGAGTAGGTGTAAAGACTGCCAGTTCTGTTGAAGCACCTATCTTAATCGGCTATAGAAGCCGTGGAACTTTAGCAGCTCCCACTGCCATTTTTCTTGGAGATGCGACACTTTCTTTAACCAGCTCTGCTCATGATGGAACTGCATGGAGTACTGGAGGAATCGGCGGGGCCATTTCTTTCGTTGCGGATGAAAATTGGTCTGCAACAAATCACGGAAGCATTATGACTTTTTCCACCACTGCCAATGGGGCGGGGGGAGCGACTGCTGAGCGAATGCGAATTGCAGGCAATGGCAATGTCGGAATCGGAACTATCGCTCCTTCTACTAAATTACATATCTCAGATCCCGCGACGAGTGTTGTGGCACGTATTGAATCAGTGGCGGCCGCTACCTCTGCTCAACTTAATATTAATTCAGCGACTGCTGGTTATCCTCACATCCTCTTTACTCAGGGAGGTGCTGGGCGATTTGAAATTGGTCAAGTTGCGAATAATGGAAATTTTTATTTTAATAATAACACTCAGAGTGGTGAAGCAAGTGCGGCGATGGTGATTTCGAAAGCAGGGAATGTCGGAATCGGAACAACAGGGCCTTCATACCTTCTTGATGTGAGTGGAACAACAAGGTCAAACAGTATTATTGGTGGCCAATTTAATGGTTCTGGAAATTTACATATCGATGCGTGGTCCTCTGGTGCTACAAGAGCTGTCTATCTCAATTGGAGCTCTGGCACAGGTGGCGCGGTTATTGGAAACGGCTCTGCTGGATATGGGCCGATTGCCGCGAGCGCTTTTAACATCAATTCTGATCGCCAACTCAAAACAAATATTAAACCAATCGATGGCGCTCTCGCTATCATTGATCAGTTAAATGGAGTTAGATTCGATTGGATTAGTCCTAAGGAATCTAGCAATAGACAAGTTGGAGTCATCGCTCAAGACGTACAAAAAGTACTACCTGAACTGGTGTCGATCAATAAAGAGAATAAGCATTTGACTGTCAATTACTCAGGTCTAGTCGCTCCAATAATTGAGGCTGTTAAAGAGTTGTATCACAAATGGTTGGATGATCACGCTCGCATCGATCGGCTTGAAGCTGCCAATCTTCAAAAAGATCGCCAAATCGCATCGCTCAAATCTGATCAACAATTGCAGTCCAAAAAGCAGCAGCAGGATATAGACGAATTGAAATCAGCTGTCTGTGCGATGAATCCAGTAGCAAAGGTTTGCTTGGGGTCCGAGCGCTCTCAGAAGTGAAGTGGTAAAGTTCACTAGCAATGAAAAGGTGTACTCCATATCAAGTTACCAAGAATTAATCCTCCACCGAGTACTGCCAGGATTATTTTATAGGCCCAATGTGCCGCCATACCATCAAGATAAATAAGACCAATCAAAAGAAACTTTTTATAGGCCAAGATGGTAACAAACATACCATTAGCATCCAGGTCCTTAACAAAATAACTTATAAAGGTTGCAGTTAACAGTAGAAGCCAAGTGATAGTGAGTTTTAAACTTTGAGTCATAATTACCTAATTAAGAAAAGTGTTGGGAATAAAATTATCCAAATTAAGTCGCACATGTGCCAAAGTGATGATCCAACTTCAAGCATGACGAATTCGCCTTCTTCTTCTTTTTTAAGTTTAAAATAAATAAAGAGTAAAATGAGAGTTGCAAAAACAACATGGGCAAGATGAAACAAGGTTAATAACCAGTAGAAGGTGAAAAAATAATTATAATTTGAAGTATAACCCTGGGCAATTTTTTCAGAATATTCATATAATTTTAAAACAACAAAGGCCGCGCCCCACAGAATTCCAATAAGTAAAAATAATCGGCTTTTTATCCGATCTTTGTTTTTTAAATAATTTAATGCCATTGCCACAAAGTATCCACTGGTGATCAAAAAGACCGTATTTAAAATGGCAAAATTAACATTTAACTTTTTTTGCATTTCTAAAAACATTGTTAAATTTCTTTGCTTCATAAAGAAATAGAAAAATATTCCAGCAAGAAAAGTAAGCGTTTCTAGCGAAATAATAAACCAGATGAGGGCACCTCCAGGAGGTGTAAGAAAATTTTTATGAGAATCTTGTTTCATATACTCTCTTGTTCGTAATGGCGTTTGACTAATAATGTATGACTTTTTTACCTCGACACTCTTTTATTAAATATGACATATGTCATATTTAATTAATTAAGTTTAACGAATTGAAAAAGCATTATTTATTTAATTGTAATGAATCCAGCGACAAAAGTTTATCTAAGCTTTAAGCGCCCTCTAAAGTAAAGTGCCTAATTTAGGACACAGTCGACCCAAGGGTTTTTAGTTCCATGGTCTTTAGTCAACTATTTAACTATCGGAAATTAAGACCTTCGCTCCATTAGGCAAAAAGATTGCCCATCGTAGATATATAATTAACCTATTATAATTAATGGATTGGCCCTTCTTAAAAAATGGGAAAAATGGACCGTAAAATTTTGAAGATTAATAAAAAATATGGGGAGAACATTTTTTGTTGTCTTGTTTTTTATTTATTCATTTTATTTTCTCCCAATTCTTTTGCCGCCGATTCCCTTAGTTATTCAGGAAGATTAGTGAAGGCCGATGGCTCACCGGTGGCCGGTCCGGTTAATTTAACAATTGATCTGGCCTACACAAATGCTCCAGGAACCATTTTGTGTTCCCAAAACTTTTCGAGTGTAGTTTTAAGTAACGGTGTTTTTCATTTAAAACTAGATTTAGTTTGTCCTGGTCCTCCTGTTAAAACAGTGACAGAAATTTTGAGCGCGGTTCCTGCCAATTTTTCTGCCGCTCTTCGTGTGAGTGATTTAAGCAATAGTAAAATTTATGCTTTTCAAGAAATTCACTCCATGCCTTTTGCTACTGTTTCCGAAAGCGCAAAACAGTTAGCGCAATTGGGAGCAGTCAACGGTGAAGT
>Ga0208115_1000065_pt1 | contig 32714 bp, 28 predicted proteins | sample LakWasMeta4_LOW4_2_FD_183856 | JGI IMG/M metagenome (GOLD analysis project Ga0208115, IMG submission 183856) | Freshwater sediment methanotrophic microbial communities from Lake Washington under simulated oxygen tension - Sediment Metagenome... | ecosystem: Environmental > Aquatic > Freshwater >...
CGTAAACTATTACAACAGAGAACGCCCTCAATGGGGACTTAAAGGAAGAACGCCTGCTGAGTGCAGGCGTTTAAACTAATGGGCCCTTTTATTAAACTGTCCACTTTTTGGGGTACAGATCAATTGGGCCCTTTCTTTTTTTAACGGCTTAGCCCACAAAAAATATCAACTTTTCCAAATAATTTACTCAACTTCTTTTTTTAATTCCCGACTAGCTTAGTAATAGATTTAAGCGGGGATATATGAAAAAAATAATCATTTTAGTCGGGTTACTAAGTGCCTTTGCCATTCAAGCTGAGACTTATCAAAAAGTGGCCGTGACCGAGTTAGTCCCGCTGGCCAATATGTATGCTGCTTTTGAAATCGTAACGCCCAAATATGAAAAAATCATCCTGGATTGCCAGAGTTTTATAAACGGGATGAATTTTTATAATAATCAAAAAATTGTCCGTGAAATCAAAATGATAAATTATACAGATTGTAACAATGTTTATGATTTCATCAGTCAGTCACAAGAGGCCAAGCAACCAGTCTGCATGGAAATTGAAGAAGAGTCGAATACGCTCAGTCTTTCGAATGACGAAGCAGCTGATTGTCAATAAACGCTCTTAGCTGTTCCTGTTTTTGCATTTCAACGAAAAGATCCTGCTGATTATTTTCACCCAGAATTTCATTGATGGATTCAAAAATTTTGAATTGAATTTCATCAGAGTCTTCCATTCTGGAATGAAGTTCCGGACGAAGTTCATTTAAAACGTCGGTGTAGGCGGTATTCCTGGCAACGTGCGGATCGCCATGGAGAAAAGGCAGCAGTCCTTCACCGAAAAAGTTCAAATTTCTTTTAACATTCATGGGGATGATGGAGTGGTTGATGCCAACGGAATCAATACTGATCAATAAATCAATACCTCTGAATCCGTTTTTAACGGAATTAAGTGAATTGGCGATCTCAATGGCACTGTCGCCACCGAAACTATGTCCCACTAAAACCACAGGTTGATCGGGAGCATGCTTTTTAATTTCTTCCAGAATTTCATCCTGCTCATTCCAGGAAAATCTTTTTGCCCCGGGAAGATTGTCGGCCATATCTTTTATGCCGTCCCCATTGGAAATGCCAAAGGCGCTGAAGCCTTCGATGAATATGACCGCTGGCTTGCGAATCACACTTAATTTGGGAGGAGTTTTGTCGAGAATTTTTTCTTCGAGCTTTTTTACATCTTTGCCTTCACTGGGAATGGCAATGGGAAGAACGGGAAGAGAAGTGAGGCTTTTGGCAATGCTGCTCGCGGTGCTGGTTGCCTTTTGGGTATTCGGCACTGAGCTGCTATGCTCAGGAAGTTCAGGAGGTCCTTCAGTGTTCAGGGCCTTTGCTGCCTCGGAAATATTAGCGGAAGTCGGCGCTTGCAAGTCGTGCGGAGCCGTACCTTTGCCATTTAAGGCCTTAAGGTTTTTGAGGTTGTCGTTTTTAATGGGCCCTCTCGTTTGGGGCTGAAGCGTCTTCATGACTAGATTATATCTCTAGAAGTCCTAAGCTTAAAGCGGGGAAAAACTTGTCTACTGCTTATTGAATGCTAATTGAATCAAAGCGGAGTTAAACGCTAGTGGATGATTTCTTCGTCAAAAGAGGGGACGACGAAGGCAACCTCAACCTCGCCTTCGGCTTCAGCTTCAGCTTCAGTCTTTTTTAAGAGAACACCCGTGCCACGAGGAGACGAGATGGTGAACTCATTTCTTGGAAGTTTATTTCTAAGATTGGTCAGGTGAGTGTTGACGGTGCGATCGACCACGCTGTCTTGACTCCAGGCTTTTTTGATCATGGTTTCGCGAGAAATTTTTTCAGGATAATTTTTAATTAAGGTCGCCAGAATTTTAAATTCGATCGGCGTGAGGTTTAAATTTGATTCATTATGAAACGCTTCCATTGTTTCAAGATTCAATTTAAGGGAATCAATCATCAGGTGCTTTTCTTTTTCGGTTTTTTTGGAGAAGAGATTTATTTTGTTCTGAATGCGCAATTGAATTTCTTCATCGGCCAGTGTTCGGTAGATGATGTCGCTGGCCTGGGATGCCAGCGCCCGGTAGCGGATGGCCTGTAATTCATCAGAGGTATACATCAGCACAGGAATGGAAGCAAAACGTGATTCGGCGATTTCTTTTAAGACTTGAAATCCATCTTTGTCTGGCATGTGAATATCCAGCAGAATGGCGTCAAAACTTTGAGCTTCCAGCAGGTTAAAAACATTTAAAGGACAAGTTGATAGGGTGATATCAAAATGGCCAGAGAATTTCTCTGCAAAAATATCGAGATTGGTGCTGTTGTCATCAACGTATAATAGTCTTTTTGTCATAAAATAATTGTAAGGCCTAATTGTAGAGAAAGTGAAGTCTTTTAGCCTCTATCAAGAAATCTTTATAGAGTTACAAGAGAGCTTGCTTTTTAGTTTTCAAATACTTAGCGGAGAGCAGGGGGAAATCTTAAAATTTAGTTTTTAAGAGTGGATTGGTGTCCGTTAAAAGTTCCAGTCCCGCTTTGATAAAATCCTTATCAAATATTTCTCTTTTATCCTTGATGAGCAGTAAAACTGTTTTAAAGTTCGCGTCTTTATTTTCGGGGAGGGACCAGCTTCTTGCGATGAAATTAGCAATGCATATAATACGGGCGATAGGATGGATTTTAGCCCGACCGATACCAAAAGGGTAACCGCTGCCGTCGGAGTGTTCATGGTGATGCAGGATAGACTGAATGACCGCTTCGGGAGTGTCTTTAACCGAGGCCATTAACTGCGCGCCCAATTGAGGATGGGTTTTATAAACATGGGCTTCTTCGGGGGTCAGTTCTTCCAACGTTTTAGCACTTAAATTTTTAGGCAATTCTTTAAACCCAAAATCATGAAAAATGGCGGCCAGAGAAACATTGCTCACCGTTTTGTTGTTAAATTGATCAGATTGGAGTGCGATGGCGGAAGCGATTAAGGACACCAGTAAAGAATGCTCTACAGTTGTTGGGGAAAATTCATGCAGCGCCTGGAGAGCGTTATACAAGTCTTTTTTCGACGATACGAGTTTGAGAGTGTTGTGAATCGCAAACAATGACATGGCCAAGGTTTCAGAATTAATTTCGCGGTGAAATTCATATTCGATAATGTTTTTAGTTATGCCTACGAAAAATTCTCTTTTTTTGGCGTCTTTAATTGTACGAAAAGCTAATAACGATCGAGCGATTGAAATGTTGCGTTTAAGATAATTATGATAATCCGCATTTTCCAGATAGAAATATTCCACACCATGTTTTTTGATATTGTCGATTTTGGCTTGGCTCAAATCCTCGCCCGAGTGCGCGATCTTGACGAATTTGGAAGAGGAGAGTTTTAAAAAAACGGGGTAAATGATTTTTTTACCCATGATAAATTCATCGATATGAACTTTACAGTAATAATCTTCCAGTTCTATTTCAGTTTCTGGGCGATTGACCATATTGTTATACGATTCAACATCTAACAATTTTTGGTAGAGTTCATCATTTTGAAACGGCTTAGTAATAAAAGCTTGTGCGCCTAATCTGAAGGCTTCTTCTGTTTCAATAATATTGTCAAAGCCTGTAATGAAAATCAAAGGAGTTTTTAATCCGCGTTCGCGAATAATTTTTAAAAACATGATCCCGGAGATATGGGGCATTTGAAGATCGCAGACGATGCAATACCATTTCTCTTCTTTGTCGAGCTGGTTGAGGGCATCAGCACCATCATTGGCCTCTATGACGTTATAGCCTTGAGATTTCAAATTAATCGAAATAATTTCTCGTACGTCCGTTGCGTCTTCTATCAAAAGAATGTTTTTTGGGCTGCTCATGTGCTGACTATTTTAACACAATTGCCTATTCATTTAGCTTATAATTCTTCAATAAATCGCCCATGGCCGTCTTCTTAATGTTATCTTGATTTTGATTCTGATTTTGTTTTTGAGTTGTTTTTTCCAAACTCTCTTCATCCACTAAGTAGTCGGTAAAACTTGGGATCTGGCCTTTAAAGATTAGGCAGTTGAGATGTTTAACAAAACCACTCCAGTTATTGGTGCTGGAGTCCGACTTTTTAACTTGTTCCACCGAACTCATTTTGGAATCCATATAATCGATCAGATGGACCAAAAAGGCCTCGCTGGTGCTCGGGAGCTTGGGAGATCCATATTCATATTCACCGTGGTGAGCAAGTAAAATGTGTTTGAGGTGAGTTTTAACGGAGTAAGGAAAATTTTTGATTTTAGCCGCAAAGTGATCGACAATTTCGAGCCCTTTCACCAGGTGGCCGATTAATTTTCCTTCTTCCGTGTAGTCCACCACCGGACCTTCTGTCAGTTCATATATTTTACAGATATCGTGGAGGACGCATCCCGCCACCACGTAGGAGCGATTCACTTTATAGTGAGGGGAGAGGATGATGGCGAGGTTGGTACAGGAGAGAATGTGCTCCAGGAGCCCTGATTGGTAAGCATGGTGAATGCTTTTTCCGGCTTGCCAGATTTTTAGCCTGCGGGCAATTTCATAATCGTTTAAAACCGACAGCAGCAAATCGCGGATGTAGACTTCTTCTAGTCCTTGGACAATGGCCAGCAGTTCAGCGTACATTTTTTCAGGCGCGCTTCCTGCCTTTTGAATATAATCTTCACGATTAAATTGCGTTTCATCTAATTTTGACATTTCCTGAATAATTAATTGGATTCTGCCCTGGAATTGATTGACCTTGCCGTTGACGATAACAATATCCCCGGCATTGATTTTTTGTTTGGTCAGCTCGGCGCCCTGCCATTTGCGTGCCTCAATCTCGCCGGAATTATCGGCCAGCACCACATTCAGATACGTTTTGCCGTCTTTGCCTTCTGCAGTAGCGATGTATTTGACTAAAAAGGGGGATAACACCTCGTCCTTAGCGTTGAGTTGAGAAACAAATTGCGTTTTATTCAAATGAAAACTCCTGGGAATTAAGCTATTCAATTCTTCGCCAATATGGCATAGTAAGGCAATCAAAAAACGTTCATATTTAAATCTGGTTTTGCCTTGGAGGCTATATTATGGTGTCTAACAGTAAAGTAAAAGTTGCGATTAATGGAATGGGACGAATCGGACGCACAGTTCTTCGTGAATATTTTAACCGCGCGGAAACTGATTTCGAAATTGTGGCCGTTAATAATCCTGGAAATCCAAAAGAGTACCTTCACCTCTTCAAATACGATTCAGTTCATGGCCGATTTGCCGGCGAAGCGAAATTGGAAGGCGATCAATTGATCATTAATGGCAAAAGCATAAAATTTTATGCCCAACGCGACCCTTCCGAGATTCCTTGGGGTGATTGCGGAGTTCAGATTGTTGTTGATGCAACTGGAATTTTTAAGGATAAGCCAGGTCTTGGTAAGCATATGACAGGCACTGTAAAAAAAGTCATCATGTGTGCTCCAGGAAAAGATCTTGATGCTACTTTTGTTATGGGGATCAATAACAATATTTACGATGCTTCTAAGCACCACATCGTTTCCAATGCAAGCTGTACAACTAATTGTCTGGCCCCAGTTGTAAAAGTACTCAATGATAAATTTGGAATTGAAAACGGATTTATGACTACAGTTCATTCATATACCTCAGATCAAATGTTATTGGACGGATCTCACTCTGATCCACGTCGCGCTCGCGCCGCTGGACTTTCCATGATTCCTACGACGACTGGAGCTGCTAAGACGGTTGGTGAAATCATTCCAGAACTTAAAGGGAAACTAGATGGGTATTCGGTTCGCGTTCCCACTCCGAACGTTTCCTTGACTGACTTTACTGCGATTTTAAAAAAGACGGCATCAAAAGAAGAAATCAATGCTGCTCTCAAAGAGGCAAGTGACACTTACTTAAAAGGAATTCTTCGTTTTGAAACGGATGAATTGGTTTCGGTGGATTATATGGGAATGAGACACTCTTCATGTGTCGATGCCTCTCTCACTAATGTTATCGGCAACAGTGTAAAAGTTGTTTCTTGGTACGATAATGAGTGTGGTTTTTCTAACCGCGTTTTGGACCTTGTAAAATTTATGGCGAGTAAAGGACTTTAATTCATGGCTTTAAAATTTATTACTGATGAATCTTTCATAACAAACGCAAAAGACAAAAAAGTTTTAGCGCGTTTTGATTTCAATGTTCCAATGGACAAAAAAGATCCAACTAAAATCGCCGATACCACACGTATTGATGAAGCCGTTGAAACGATCAATGCCATTCTGGAAGCCAAACCTAAAAAATTGGTTTTAATGAGCCACTTTGGTCGCCCCAAAGGAAAAATTGATCCTCAGTATTCCCTGGAGCCGGTGGCAAAATACCTGGCGTCTAAGTTAGGTCAGGATGTACTTTTGACCGAAACCGCTCTGGATCGCGGCATAAAGACTTTGCTCAATTTAAATGAATCTAAAATTATCATGCTTCAAAATCTTCGCTTTCACCCGGAAGAAGAAGCTAATGATCGCGATTTTGCCCGCACACTTTCTACTTATGGTGACGTTTTTGTTTTCGATGCTTTCGGCGCTGCCCATCGAAAACATGCTTCCACTTACGAGGTCAATGCTTTCTTCAAGAACAAAGCTTATGGTGGCCTTCTGTTGAAGCGGGAAATCGAAGCTCTGGATAAAGTGCTAAAAGATCCGGCCAAGCCATTCGTGGCAATCGTTGGTGGAGCTAAGGTTTCTGATAAAATTAAAATTATGGAAATGCTACTGGTCTCTGTTGATAAGCTTCTTATCGGTGGGGCGATGGCCTATCCTTTCTTGAAAGCTCAAGGGCATGAAGTTGGAAATTCTCTTTGCTCGGAAGAAGATGTTCTTCTGGCCAGAAGAATTCTAGGGACGCCTGGTAAAGGAAAAATTGTCCTTCCCAGTGATCACTTGGTTTCAGCAACATTTGGCGGGACACCGGAAGATGTTGGTCAGGTCAGTATTCCAACAGGGAAAATCGGACTTGATATCGGACCTTCAACCTTACAAAATTTTTCAGACTATTTACGAGGGGCCAAAACTATTTTGTGGAATGGACCAATGGGACTTTTTGAAAATCCAAATTTTGCCAAAGGCACTTTGGGAATTGCAAAAGTCTTGGCGTCTTCAAATGCCTTCACCTTAGTTGGTGGCGGAGACTCGGTCAACGCCGTGAAGATGTCGGGACTGTCTGATAAGATGTCTCATATCTCTACGGGGGGCGGGGCCAGTTTAGAGTATATCGAAAATGGATCTTTACCTGGAATTCAGGCCCTCAAGTTTGGGATCGATTAAGGACTGATATGAAAAAACGTGAAGTGCATATTGTAGGCAATTGGAAAATGAATCAAACCCTTGAAGAAATCAGTAAATTCTTCATCGAGATGAGTAAAATGAAAATGGAGCTTAAATGCAAGGCCTGGATAGCTCCTCAAGCTCTTCATATTCCCATCTTAAAAGAAATTGCTTTCACTACGGGCTCAATCCAGGTTGGTGCTCAGAATTGTTGTGAACATGAATCAGGCGCTTATACCGGAGAAATCTCACCTTTGGCCTTGGCCGACATGGGAGTGGAGTTTGTCCTGGTTGGCCATTCGGAACGCCGAACGATTTATGGCGAGTCTAATGAAGTCTTAAATAAAAAGCTGCTACTGGCACTAAAGCACGGCTTAAAAGTTATTTATTGCGTGGGGGAGACCCTGAGCGAGCGCGAGAACAGCGAAACTTTCAAGGTGATTGAAACTCAACTGACTGTTGGATTACAAAATCTTCCGGAAGAACTCGCCGCTAATCTGATGATTGCTTACGAACCAGTATGGGCCATCGGCACCGGGAAAACAGCTTCTGCCGAGCAGGCCGAAGAGGTCCATGCCTTTATCCGCGGCCAGTTAGCGCTCAACCCCGAGCAGACCATTATTTTGTACGGTGGATCGGTTAAGCCCGACAACATTGACTCGTTGCTTGATAAAGACAATATTGACGGTGCGTTGGTTGGAGGGGCAAGCCTAAAGTCCCAGGATTTTAGAGCACTTTGTGTGAGTGCTAGCAGTAGAAGGTGATTCTTCTAAAAGCTATCGCTTGCTTTACAAAGGTATGCTAACTTTGCTATTTAATTAAGACCTAATTTTTTTAAGGATTTTGTTACATGACTACAGCACTAATGATTCTTCAGGCCATCACTTCCGTCATTCTTATTATCGTTGTTCTTCTTCAGTTCGGAAAAGGAGCAGAAGCAGGATTGATGACAGCGGCAGGCTCGGAATCAATTATGTCGAGTTCAACTCGCGGTAACGTCATGGTTAAAATCACTGCTGTTTTGGCCATAATCTTTCTTGGAAATTCAATTCTGCTTGCACGCTTACAAGATACAAAATTTCAAAAATCAATTCTTGATTCTGAAAAACCAATTTCTCGTCCACTTAATACAGATGCTCAGGCTCCAGCAGCACCTGCAGCTCCAGCGGCCACCACTGCTCCTGCCACTGCCCCTGTTGCACCGGTAACTCCAACGGCAGCACCAAGCACTACCAAGTAAATCAAAATGGATTTAGCGACAAAAAGCTTAATCGAAAAAGAATTCTCAGAATTAAGTTCTATCTATTTTAATGCGGCTTATTTTGGCCCGAGCCCCTTGCGTTCGAAAGATTCCATTCTGGCGGCCATGAAGCGTGAACTCGATCCATCCTTTTATGCCTATGATGATTGGATGAGTATTTCAGAAAAATTGCGTGTGAAATTCGCGGCCCTTTTAAAGGTGAGTCCCGATACCATTACTCATTCAACTTCATCGTCCGATGTCGTCAATATCGTAGCTAATGGGTTCGTCTTTGAAAAAGGCGATAGAGTTGCAGCGATTAATAAAGATTACCCTTCTAATATTTTGCCGTGGATGCTGGCCGAAAGACATGGCAAGTTTACCTTTGATAAATTGGACTTGGGAAATGCGGTGGTACCGACTCCTGAGTGGCTGGAACAAAATTTAAAACCCCAGACCAGAATTTTTAACGTTTCCTATGTGACGTTTGATACGGGGAAAAAAATAGACCTGCTTTCGATTGGTAAATATTTAAAATCAAAAAATATTTTATTTGTGGTCGATGCAACTCAAGCTCTTGGTGGAATTGAAATTACTCCCCAGGAACTTTCGTACATCGATGTTCTAACCTGTTCGTCTTATAAGTGGATGCTCGGACCTTACGGACATGCATTTGCTTACTTTAGTCAAAAGGCCCAGGATCAAATTTATCATTTAAATGCCAATTGGATTTTAAGTCCCAATTCAAAACAAGTTTATAATTTGCTCGATTACACAACCGAGACCCTTCCGGGAGCACGTCAGTACGATCGAGGACAAGCTGCCAATCTTCTTTGTTCTGGATGCTTGGAAGGAAGTTTGAGCTTTCTTTTGGAAATAGGGCTTTCGACTATTGAAAAATATAATATCAGTATTCGCGATTATTTTTTAACAAATTACCCCAAAGCAAAATACCAGTTGATTACTCCGCTGGAACATATGGGCAATATCGTTTGCCTGAAGGCCATCGGTGGAGACAGCATCGCGCTGGAAGCTGAACTTAAAAAACGCAATGTCGATGTGTCTGTTCGTCAGGGCAATATCCGACTTTCTTTCCATATCTTTAATACTCGTCAGCAGGTTGATGAGTTGATTAAAGCTCTCGATTTGTAAGTTGCCGTTATTTTTCACCCACAGAATTTCACTGACTAAATGAGTTCACCCACAAATAAGAGGCAAATTCTGCCTTGAGGCCAATTGCCTCCACCTTCTTAATAGCGACTATTTAAGCGCCGATATGGACCTTATGTTTATCTCTGTAAAATGGAAGCAGGATGAGGTTGTTCTTAATTTTAATCTTCGGCTTTTTGTTCTCGGCCTGTGTGGTCGAAAAAGGTGACGTTAAAATTGACATCAAAAACCGCAAATCCTCTCACGCTACTTCTCAAATAAATTCCGCCAATGTTTCTTCCATTTCGATCGTCAACAATCAAGTGATTGTGAACGGTAATAATTTAAACGTGGTCGCCGGACTAAAAATTGATGGAGCGTCTTTCAACGAACTGTTCACCATCGAATCAAAATCATCCAGTCAAATTGTCGCCAATGCCAATCGCGCCTTTTCTTTTGATATCTCCAAAATTTTTGAATTGGTTTTATCCGACGCTTACGGAAGTGCCGCTTTTCCTATTTCCTTTGATCTTCCCAACGGAAGTGTGACTGATTTAAAACTAAATTCCATGAGCGCGGCCACTGGCCAGGTCTTAAAATTTGATGGAGTGAAATGGACTCCCGCAACTCTTTCCAACTCGCAAATTTATCTGGGGACTTACGATGCCACTTCCAATGCACCTGACTTAAATGCGACCACTCCCATTTCGGGGGATTATTATATTGTCACCACTGCCGGAACTTTTAATTTGGTTAACTACGAAGTTGGTGACTGGATTATGCATAACGGATCAGCGTGGGAAAAAATTAGCAATTCCACTAACGTTGTCTCGGCCTTTAATGGCCGAAGAGGAATCGTCACTCCTGCGGTTGGCGATTATTCCTGGTCAATGTTGAGCAATGCAAGTGGGAAAATCACGGGCTCGACTCTGGCGGGCATTGCAGACGTTGATCTTACTGGAATTGGTAATAATAAAATTTTAAAATGGGATGCAGGAAATAGTAAGTGGGTGGTCGCCGACGACTTAAGCGGTGGGGGAGCTGGAACGGTTTCTTCCACTGAAATTTCAGATGGGACCATTACCAATGTCGATATTGGTGCGGCCGCAGGAATTACTTATTCTAAATTAACAATTGCCGCCGGAGAAATTCCTCAAGATCGCATCGCGGGATTTTCTAGCGCGATTAGTGCCATTATTGAAGATGCGATTAACGATGCTGTTACCACTAAGGCCCCGAGTGAAAATGCGGTTTTCGATGCCCTGGCCACCAAATTAAATTTGGGGGGCGGAACGATGACTGGTGCCCTGGGCGTTCTTGCCATTCCCGTCGGGGACTATGAAGCTATTCCTAAAAAATATGTCGATGATGAAATCACGGCAACGACAACTTCACTTTCCAGTTCCATAACGACTTCGGCCAGTGGCAAAGTCTCTAAGACGGGCGATACGATGTCGGGAGTTTTAACTCTGAATAACGCTGCCACCACCGGCGAAATTCACTTCAGTGAATTGGCCTCGAGTGGAACAAAATATAGCGGATTTAAAGCGCCTGATACTTTAGCCGCGACGCTGATTTATATACTTCCATCTGCCGTGCCAATCGCCGGACAAGTTCTCTCCTCGAGCGCCACCGGAGAGATGTCGTGGCTATCGATTCCAAGTGCTCCTGTTTCTTCGGTGCATGGAAGAACGGGAGCCGTGGTGGCCGTGGCCGGCGATTACAATGCTGCTCATATCACCAATACTCCGGCCGGAAATATTGCTGCAACGAATGTTCAATCGGCGTTGAATGAACTCGATACTGAAAAACAAAGTATCGCAAGTCTGGCAACAGATGTGAGGGCAGTTACCTTGTCTGGTCTCTCCATTGCCAGCAGCGGAATTATTGCTGCCGGTGATTCTCTTCTTTCTGCTTTTGGTAATTTACAAAAACAAATTTCAGATCTCGCCCTCAGTACAGTCGGTGGGGATTTGAGTGGAAATCTTCCGAATCCCAAAGTTGTAAAAATTCAAACGATACCTGTCAGCGCCACCGCTCCGACCAGCGGGAATTTTTTTAAATACGACGGAAGTAATTGGCTGGGTTCACCGATAACCATTGGTGATATTAAATCACTTTCGGTTGGAAATTTATTTCCCGCATCGGCCTGTGCCGCCAACCAAACTTTGAGTTATGCTCTTTTAGTAGATGCCTTTACTTGTGTGAATATCGATTCGCTGGATGCCTCTAAAATTACTACCGGAACAATTGCCGATGCCTTATTGCCATCGTCCGCAAAATATTGGGCAGCTGCCACTGGTGGAATCAATTATGCTGGGGGAAAAGTCGGGATCGGGACGACAAGTCCAAGTAATTTGCTGACTATCGCTGGAGCAACTAATCCGGGGCTCGACATCAAACAGACAGTTGGAAGTAATTGGAGAATTTACAGTGACGGAGGTTTTGCCATTAGGGATGCCAGTAATGGCGTGGATGCTCTTAGATTCAGTGCTGGACTTGGAACAACTCTTTACGGAGTAGGGGGAGCCCCTGTGATAACAATTCCGAATGCATCTACTAATGTCGGAATTGGAACAATAACTCCCACAACTACTTTGGATATCCTTGGTACCCTGAATGCTTCGGGAGCAACAACGCTCGGGAGCACCCTCAATCAGGCAGGCATCACAACTTGGGGAACAAGTTCTAGTCTTGGAAATGCAGATGTTGTTGCGGGCAATAAACTTTTATTAACTTTACCTCCTGGAAATTTCCAAGGGACGGTTAAGGTTTACACTTCACGTGGCGCAAACGATACGAGTGCTCCCAACTATGCCCTCGCAACTTTCAAGGTGGCCCGTACCGGCGGGGCCACAGGCACTTATGCCAGGTTCTTTGTAACCGAAGCACTGATTGAATCAACAGTGGTTTCTTATACCTGGTACTTTGATGATGTTTCGGGGAACTCCTATTTAAGATTTGGTCAGAGTGCTAACTCTTATTCCTTTAATGTTTCGACAGAGCTTACCCAAGGGGCCGCGCCTTCGGCCTTTGCCGTGGATGCAGGGGCCATTCCTGCGGGAGTTGTTACTGCTCCCTTGTATACACTTACTTCAATCTCATCTGGCGGGCTGAGTATCGGAGGCGGTAATGTTGGGATCGGGACAACGACTCCGGCCGCCAAACTAGAAATCGCAGGAAATTCCGGCTCCACGCTAAAAGTGGTGGATGGCAATCAGGCAGCAGGAAAAGTGCTTACCTCCGATGCTAATGGCCAGGCTTCCTGGCAGCATAATGGAGGACTGGCCAATATTACCGGCACGGTGGTGGGCGGGGGAACTGGGGCAGCGGCGGTGACTGATGCCGGCTATCAGGATTATTTTGGTGGGCCCTACAGCTTATCCCTCCCTTCGGCTGGCACTTACTTTATTTCATCTCAAGTCTTTTATAGTTGGACCGCTGGTTGCGGGGATATTTATACACATTGGTCGGGCAGCAACATCGTGAATGCTTCGATGGATGGAAAATGGCAAGCTTGTGGTAATTCCGGTGTTAGCACCTGGAATACTTATACTTTTGTCATTACAGTCAGTGCGGCCACAACTTTAACTGCCAAGTATCAATGGACTAATTCCGGCACCAGTGGAACGGCCCAATTCAGTGGCGCACATTTCGTTAGGATTGGTCAGTAGTTGTTATTGGTGTTTTTGATTTGGGATAAGCAGACATAAAACTTCCATGATCTTTGATTTCCTCTAAACGACAACTCCAATAAAGTTTTCCTTTGTAGACAGTCATGTCGGGACAGCCATCACACATATTCAGTTGTCCATCTGGCAAAAAATCCACGGCCTGAATAATGGCATAAGTTTGCAAGTGAACGGTTGTAAATATGTTCAGTGGATTTTTCATAATATATTTCAAATAGTTTTTGGTTGCGCTCCAGACACCGGAATCAAAAAGACTAAAGGCCCCCATCGTCGCGCGGCCGGTGCTCAAGAGGGTCGGGCTGCAATAGCTCAGCCATCTGTTTCTGAAAAAATGAGAAAAGTGCTGAACTCCTTTCATAAAATTACCTCCGGCAAATCCCAGGGTTTGATCGGGGGTCGCCAAGCGAAGGGCTAGAGTCCATTTCATGCTTTTAGGATCAACTGTACCGTTGAGATATCCGGCCGGTTCGTAAAGAGGATCGGCCCGGCGGATTTGATTAACCACATCCTGAGCAACGAGAACTCTTCCCCCGCCAAAATCAGTGTCGTTATAAGCATCGTCCATTTCTATTTTTTTTCCGTTGGCATAAAAATTTAAATGGCATGACATGCTTGGCTCTCGATAAATAATAAAAACAATGGAGTGAACTTTAGAGGGATTGGCCTTGGCCCAGTGAACGGTGTCCGGTATTTGATTAAGTGTTTTTTCTGAAACGGTTTGATTAAAAGAGCAGGCCATTCCACCTTCGGCCGAAATCATATCGGCAAATTTTTGGCGAAGATGGTTATGATCTTTTTCCAAATCAGCCTTAGAGTCTTTTCTGACCTGGGTTGTATCGATGTGAAAGGTAAATCCGGCCACACCTGCTTTTTTTAATTGGCTCAAGAGTTCAGGAGTGAGCGCCAATCCATTGGTGTTTAAAATGGGTTTCCATCCTCCGCTTGAAATCATTTTCACAATCTCGACAATCTGAGGATGAACCAGAGGATCACCACCAGCGATACTCATGCAGTCGCTCTTTCTATTTTCTCTAAAAACTCGTAAGTCTTCTTTAATTTCATTAAGCGTTTTGTGGCCTTCTTTTTTTGGGTCGCGATAGCAGCCCTTGCAGGCGAGGTTGCATTTGGTCGTCACTTCCAGCCACGAAATTCCATTGTCAGTTAAGGACCACGGAAGGCGATAGTACTGAAGTGGGTTTAATTTTCTAACGGTATTAGTTTGATCGAGCATCTGGATTTTCCTTGAAAGCAAGTTTTAGGAGTTTAAGAAAAACAGATAACTCCTATCAGCTTCAAGTAGAAAATATAAACATATTTTATGTAATACTCGGGGGTGGTTTTTTTAACCTACTTTCTTTTTAATTTTTCCAAAGGCGCGCTCTTTTTCTTTGTCGCCAAAACCTTCAACTTTAAAATTAGGTTTTGGAGTTCTAAAAGGAAGAACGTTTTGTGGCTGGCAAGGATCAAAATCTTCCGGCAATTCGCGGTTGATTTTTCCTGTGAGGATTAATTGCTTCACGCTGGTGGTGAATATTTGAAATAAATCAGGATCCAGTTTTTTACCAACGGCTTTCGACATAACGGCAATGGCATCTTCGGTTGGAAGGACTTCGTGGTAAGAGCGTTTAGTGGTAATGGCATCGAAAAAATCCGCAATCGCCGTTACTCGGGCCAGTAAATGAATATCAACCCCCACTAGTTTTTGAGGGTAACCGGTACCGTTGTAGTTTTCATGATGTTCGTGAACAATTCGCTTGATAATTTCGAAATCAACTCCTTCACAATCACATGAATTTTCGACCAATAAATTGTATCCGTAATCCGGATGCTTTTTAATGATATCAAATTCCTCTTCTGTCAGCTTGTCAGGATTATTGATGATGTCGGTTGAAATTTTTAATTTTCCGATATCGTGAAGCAGTCCACCTAGACCGGCCAAAACAATTTCTTCTTTGGGCGCATTGGGACGAGCGGCAGAGTAGAGCGCAATACAATACATCGAGACGTTAATGGAATGATCATAGGTATAAAAATCATGAAAGCTCAAAGTGGCAATCAGACTTTGTAGCTTGGAGACGTCGTAGTCTTTAATGACATCAACCATTGATTCCACGGTGGTCTTGCAACCCTGGAGCGTTTCAGAAAGTATTTCGGTGGTAAATTCTTTGTCTTTATCAAACAATTTATCCAGGTAGTGAATGGCCGAGTCTTTAATAATTTCTGATTTTTGGGAATCGGGAACGTTCGAGCAGTTGATCAAGCTTTTTAAATACTGCTCCCTTTGAGACTCATGAACATAAAGCTGAAAATATTTTTTTTTAAAGATTTTTAATTCTTCTGAAGTGATCAAATCGTTCTTAGGATAAATGCGAACATATCTTTCTTTGTTTTCATTGGCCGAAGAATTGACATAAAGGTCATAAGGAATCGCGTGCTCGATTGCGATCAAATCAAAAGAAATTGAGAAAAAATTATTACCCATTTTAGCCATGAATATCTATCGGCACCTATTGGAAGAGAGTTAAAAGCTTTTGCGTATTTTGGGAGTTTTATGGTCAAAGGTGGCTAAGCCCGCTACAATACAGGCATGAAAAACGATAATTTAACTAAATTAGACCCTTATATTGCGCTCAAGTTTCCAGATTTCCGCTTCTTTGTAGCACTCAAGGTCCTGATGACCATGGCGCTCCAGTTTCAAGCAGTTATCGTCGGATGGCATGTTTACTCCATCACACATGATCCCTTGTCACTGGGCCTGATCGGCCTGGTGGAAATTATCCCTAATTTTTCGGTCACCTTGTTTGCCGGTCATTTTGCTGATCTTTATAATCGAAAAAAGATTGTCTTCAGTTGTTTGGCGGTCCTTTTCTTTTGCAGCCTGGGCCTTTATTACACCGCTTTTCATGTGAACCCCGATCAAAAGATTTTTCTGCTCTACGGAATAATTGCGATCAGCGGATTTGCTCGTGGAATTATTGCTCCTTCTTTGTTTTCCATTCTCACTGAGTGCGTGCCGAAAGAGCATTACGTCAATTCCACTTCCTGGCATTCAACTCTTTGGCAGGTTTCATTTATGCTGGGAGCAGGGGGCAGTGGATTTCTTTTTTCGGCCATCTCATACCACGTCTATTTGGTGATCACTCTTTTTATTTTGCTGGCGATGCTGGCCCTTAGTTTTATTTCGCCCAAACCGCATCTCTCTAAAAATAACCCCGCCATCTCGATGATTGATTCGATAAAATCGGGAGTTAAATTTGTTTTTAGTAGCCAGATTTTTTTAGGTGCAATCTCGCTGGATCTTTTTGCGGTTTTATTTGGAGGCGCGGTCGCACTTCTTCCCATTTACGCTAATGATATTTTAAAAGTCGGACCACAGGGACTTGGCTTTTTAAAAGCGGCCCCTAGTTTGGGGTCATTTATTATGGCGGCCATCGTTGTTCACTACCCACCGGTCAGAAACACGGGAAAAAAATTATTACTAGCGGTTTTTGGTTTCGGAATTTGCATGATTATTTTTGGGATATCTAAAAACTACTACTTATCTATCTTGGTTTTGGCGATCAGTGGTGCTTTTGACAATATTTCAGTGGTGGTGCGCGGCACGATCATGCAGTCTCTGATCCCGGCAGATATGAAGGGAAAGGTTTATGCGGTGAATTCCATCTTTATCGGGTCCTCTAACGAGATCGGGGCTTTTGAGTCCGGAGTGGCGGCCAAGGCCATGGGGGTGGTCCCCTCGGTCGTTTTTGGTGGCACAATGACACTCCTAGTGGTCATTTTTACAGCATTTAGGGCCCCAAAACTTAAAAATTTAAACTTTATAGATAATCCTCAGTCAAAACTTTGACTAATATTTTTGTTGAGTTATAGTCACCCGTCCACAGAAGGTTATCTTGGAATGTAAGGGAGACTCTCAATGAAAAATTTCTCATTATTACTATTAGTCCTAGCACTGGCTTCGTCATGTGCTCCAAAATCTGGAAACGATAAGAGTTCGGTCCGTACAATTCTTGGCGACTTATTTAGTACACGTCAGCAGTCAGTTACGACTTACGTCGGTATGGTTCAACTTCAACTGCCAGCATTGCTCGCTGGAGCTCAAATCGTTAACGGTAAACCAGTTATCGATGAAGAATTTAAAAAAGCAGTATTGGCTGAACAAGCTGAAGTGATTCAGGCCTTAAAGGATCTTTCACCAGAAATAAAAATTATCGCCACTTATAAAATGGTTTTAAATGCGGTTGCCTTCGTTGCACCTTCTGATCTTTCAGATAAAATTTCTAAAATCCAAGGCGTAAGTAAAGTTGTGGAAAACACAAACTTTGGACGGCCACAAGTTGCGGTCACTAAACGCGTTCTTTCTGATCTTTCAAAAAACCTGACTGACAAAGGTTTAAACGATCACAACACAGTCACTTTTATCGGAGCTGACAAGCTTCATAAACTTGGTATCAGCGGCCAAAATATGAAAGTAGGGATCATCGATACAGGTATCGATTACACTCACTCGATGATGGGTGGAGTTGGATCCAGTGATGTTTATAGTTCAATCAATCCTGATACTGCCAATGAGCATTTTCCTAACGCTAAAGTTGTTGGTGGAGTGGATTTCGTTGGAAGTCGTTATTCAGCTGGAGCACCAGAAGTTGAATTCAATATTCCAGTTCGTGATGTGAACCCTCTCGATGAAGGCGGTCACGGAAGTCACGTCGGTGGATCAGTCGCAGGGATTGGAGATGGAGTAAAAACTTATTCCGGTGTTGCTCCAGAAGCAAAACTTTATGCCCTCAAAGTCTTTGGGGCAGAAGGAAGTACTTCTGACATTGCAGTTATTCAGGCTTTAGAATACGCAGCTGATACGACTGAAAGTACAAATCCAGAAAATCGTTTGGACGTCGTTAACCTTTCATTGGGTGGCGGATACGGTAAACCAAAAATTCTTTATAGTGAAGCCATTAAAAACCTGACCAGAGGTGGAACAGTGGTTGTCGCTTCTGCAGGTAACTCCGGTGACAATCCTTATATTGTTGGAGCGCCGTCAACTGCCGATGAAGCCATCTCGGTTGCTGCTTCGATTGATGATATGGCCCAAAACATTGCCATTGCGGCAGTTGGATTAAAACTAGGAAATGAAGAAATTAAACTTCTCGAAAAAGTTGAAGGGACAATCGGTTCTCCGGCCGTCGATAGTAATATTGTTGGTGAACTTGTCCAGCTTGGAAATGGAGCTGACCCTATTGCTGAAGATGTTAAGCTTCAAGTCAAAGGTAAAATTGCCCTAATGGATCGCGGAGCTATTTCTTTTACCGATAAATTAGCAATCGCTGTAAACCTGGGAGCTGTGGGAGTCGTCGTTGCTAACAATCAGGACGGAAATCCAATCCAAATGGGTGGCGATAAAAAATTCGAAATCCCTGCTGTAATGGTCACTCGTGAAATTGGTGTCCTGATTAAAGAAGCCCTCGCTAAAAAGATCGCGGTTGAGTTCAATTTTTCTCCAGGCAAAGTTATTTCTAGAGACGATCTAATCGATACGATTACTGATTTTTCTTCTCGTGGTCCTCGTTCAATCGATTCATTGATTAAACCAGAAATCGCAGGTCCAGGTGCTAATATTATTTCGGCCGCCATGGGCTCAGGAACGGAAGGTGTTCAGTTTAGTGGAACTTCAATGTCAGGTCCGCATCTGGCAGGTGTGATGGCGCTTTTAAAACAAGCTTTCCCAGAGTTAACTGTTGCTCAGCTTAAGGCCAAAGTTCTAAACAGCACAAAAATCATGATGAAAGGGAAAGTTAACGTTCCCGTTTCTCTTCAGGGCTCAGGACGAGTTCAAGTTGAACAAGCTTTCAAATCTCAAGTCATTGCGATGCCAGCAACGCTTTCATTAGGTGAAGTTTCAGTTTCATCTAACAAGACTATTTCTAAGGCCGTAACCCTTACAAATTTTTCAGATAAAGATATTGTTTTTACTTCTAAGGCCCTAAGTGGAAAAAATATTAAAGTCTCTTTGCTAGGTTCTTTCAAAGTGAAGGCGAAGAGTTCACTAAAAATTAATATCAGTTTCAATCTGCTAAGAGCAGTTGATGAACAATCAAGCATTGAAGCAGACGGTTTCGTTGTCCTTCAATCAGGCGATGGCGTTGAAAAGATCAACCTTCCATTCCTTGCGGTTTTAAACAAGGTTACAAATATTAAAGGTTCTGATTTCTTGACTCTTACTAACTCTCAAGATGACAAAGTAGGAGCAGAAGTTCGATTGACTCTTACTAATAAAGGCCAAAATAGCGGAGACGCTTTGGTTTTCAACTTACTTGGAACAGATGAGCGCAGAGTTCTTACTCCACCGTTTAACTTATCTAAGAGTACAACTTGTGACCTGGAAGCAGCAGGTATCCGCATTGTAGATAAAGAAGTTGAAGGAGTTCAAAAGAAAGTTCTTCAAGTTGGGGTGAAGTTATTTGACTCACTTACCATGTGGCAGCCATGTGATATTTCTCTGCAAATTGATTCTAACCACGATGGAGTGGCAGATCTTGAACTAGTTGGTATCAGAGCAAGCTACTTAAGTGGAATTACCGCAGATATTTTTGCTTCATTATTATTAGATGCAGGTGCTGCTCGTCAGATTCGTAGTGAATTTGAAGCTGCTCCTAAGACTGTTAAGGAAAACTATGTTCCAGCTCTTCTGGATGCTGGTGATATGAAATTCTACGACCATGCAAGTGTCGCTGTGATTGAAGCCGATATTTCAAAACTGGTGACTGACAATAAGGGTAACATTGGAATTAAGCTGGCCGTTTCTAATATTGAAACAGATGAAGCAGCAGACGACTTTCTGGGAAATCATGATCAAACTTGGCAGAAAATCAATATCAGCGAAAACGCTTTTGCTTTCTATGATATGCCTGAGGCCGTTACCATTGGCGCTAACGACTTGGAAATGATCTCTATGAAGCGTGGGGCTGGGGCGGCAAGACTACTTGTGCTTTACCCCAACAATTCACGCGCAGCTAACAACACTTCGAAAGACACTCAATCTCAAGTGCTTGTTGAAAAGTTCCAAAAATAAAAAAATGACCAAAAAAAAGCCCGCTTCTAAAGCGGGCTTTTTTTTATCTAAACTTTGAAATGATTGTTGTAATCTTCGATCCCGGCCTGAACGACTTTATAAGCTTCTTCCGCACCATAAACTGCTTCAATTTGCATTTTAATAGCTTCACCAGGAATGGTTTTGTAGCTTAAGAAATAATGTCTCATGCGATCAATGATCACTGGATTGATTTGAGAAATATCATTTACGCCTTTGTAAAAGGGGTCGCCATTTAAGACTGCAATGATTTTATCATCAACTTCACCTGAATCAATTAAACGAATCCCGCCGATAACTCTTACGTCCATAATAATGTCCGCGCGTGCAATCGGAAGTTCTGAAAGCACACAAATATCATGTGGATCGCCGTCACCATTGGTGGCCATTTTTGAGAAGGCCGCTGTTTTTTCCGCAGAGTAGGTTTGAGGAATTAGGCCATAAAGTACAGGGGGAAGAGAAGAGTATTTTTGTGGACGATCAACCATGATAAAACCGCTTTCTTTATCAATTTCATATTTGATTACGTCATTGGGAATAATTTCAATATAGGCCTTAACGATTTTTGGAGCTTCAGCTCCAATGTTAATTCCATGCCATGGATGCGGACGATTTGCTTGAAAACTTTTTTTAGACATTGTGTCCTCCTACGAGTGAATTTGGCTCAAATGGTAACATTTAGGAAGAGGGGAGACAATAGTCATGCTCTAAGAAAGAGCTAAAACCTAAAGAGCGCCAGGCTGTTTTGGTAGGCCTCTTTCAGGATGGTTTCGAGCGCAACCTCTTTTACCTCAGCTATTTTTTGAGCAATAAATGGCAGATAGTAAGGAGCATTCTCAAATCCTCTGAAGGGATCGGGAGTAAGAAAAGGGGAATCTGTTTCCAGAAGAATTTTTTCCAGCGGAGTGATTCTTAAAGCATCTCTCACATTTTCGGCATTTTTAAAGGTAATGATTCCGTTAAAGCCTAAATAAAAATTTTCACTCAACGCAAAACGCGCCAGATCTAGACCGGAAGTAAAGCTGTGAATGACACCTTTTCTTTTCAGGGTTGAGCTGAAGTTTTTGAGCACCGCCACCGTGTCTTCGTCAGCATCACGCGAGTGAATGACCACGGGAAGATCATGATCAACCGCAATTTGCAACTGCTCTTCAAAGGCCGTTAGTTGTTCTTCGCGAGGAGATTTGGAATAATAATAGTCCAAACCTATTTCCCCAACCGCCACGATCTTTTGATTTTTGGTTTTATCGTTGAGATTTCTAATGACATGCTCTCGGACTTCCGCGTTCCATTCTTTTCCCGCGTGGGGATGCAGTCCCTGGGTGCAGTAAATTTCAGGGAATTGATGACTAATGGAAATAACTTCGTCGAGATTATCTTCGGCGGTAGAGATGGTAATCATTTTAACAATATTGTGGTGACGAGTTTTCGCCACCACTTCTTCACGCGACATGGACTTCAGCATATCAAGATGAAAATGAGTCTCAATAATGGGAAGTTCTAAAATAGGAATTTCGCGTTTTGCTTTCGTCATAAATATGTTTTTATTTTCCTGCGCGTCTAAGGATTTCATCCATGATGGCAAACATTTGATCCGCTGGAAGCAGACCTTCAATTTTAACTCCATTAATAAGGTAACTAGGAGTCGAGCGAATATTGAACGGGTCAGAAGCTTTAATTAATGCCACAACTTTTTCTTTGGTTTTAGGATCAGCGACACAGGTCTCAAGTTTGTGGTCTTTAATGTACTGGTCTAAGTAGCCAGATACTAACTTGTCTTGATTGTGGAAAATTTCATCATGCACTTTCGGAAAATCTCCGGCCGGCATACAGGTCGTGACGTAGGCAGCTTTACAAGCATACTGGTGAAGTGGTCTTTCCATTCCCGGATTACAGCTATTATCAAGTGGATAGTAAAAATATTGAATATCGATTTTGCCGTTATAACGACTAGCAATTTGCGGCACTAATTCCGATAATGCCTTACAGGCAGGGCATTCGAAATCTGAAAAGATAACCATTCGAATCGGAGCATTTTCAGCATGAGCAATTTTAAATTCAGAAGCGATCTTTGGTGATCCGAGATCCGGTAAAGAGTAAAATTGTTTGATCAAATCAGCAGCGATCTCACTCTGGACATGTGCTTTGGAGTCAATATTCATTTTAGTCAAAGCACTTATTGCTAAAACGATCACTGCAAAGAGGCCCAGGTAAGTTGCGGCCGGCTTAAGTGTCGCGCTCTTTTGATAGAAGAAAAACAGCATCAGTCCGGAAGCTACATAATAAAGAGTGCAAACAGGACAAAGTCCTTTAAGCACAAATAGGGAATAAAGAAAAAGTAGAACGCATCCTACAAAGTTTGCCACTAAGGTGAAATAGACAGTTCGTTCAAAATCTTTATTTTTAAAGATAAGTCCGGCCATGGTGATAACACCAATAATAATTCCGAAGATGGAAATCGGCACACCCGCAATATTTGAAACATTAGAGAGGGTGGTCTTATCACAATTAAAAAATCCGCTGATATTGCATAGAGCTTTTCCTTCAAGACCCGTCGGAAACTTTAGGGCAAAATAATGCTGGGTAAGATAAATTGAAAAGCCGATCATTAAACTGCTTAAAACAAAAATGATTATCGTACTGTTGAGATTGCGGTCCTGATAAATTGATTTTTGACTTGTGTTCATAATTCTAAACTCCATTTAGGGAATATAAATGTTCCAATTTCTGTGTTCTGTTTTATTTCGTCGATAGCTATGAAAATGTTCATCTTGAAAAGTGCATATTCCGCAATCTTCAATCTTGATTCGGGGGTATGTCGACTCAAGTTGAGCACGAGCAACCAGCGATAAATCAAAAAAGATTTTACCATCTTTTTGGACAAAGGCATTTGCTTGATTAAAATTTACTTTAAAGTCCGCTTGAACTTCATAGTGCTCCACACGGATATGTGGGCCGATAAAAGCATAGATCGGTTTTATTTTTTGAATCAGGTCGTTTTTTAATATTTCGTTGTGCAATCCTCGCCAACCGGCGTGCACCAGAGCATGTTCCTTTTCACCCAAAAGAAGAATGGGCAGGCAATCTGCGGTGAGGATGGCCATGGGCATAGACGAACTGCCAACCATTGCGTCGGCTTCATTTTCATTACAACTATTTTCGTTGAGAACAATCGATGAATGAGTTTGTTTCACCCGAATGAGCTCGAGTTCCGGCCTTGACTGATAGACGCAGAATCGACCACGGGGAAGTTCTTTTTCAAAAACTAGCATTGCTTTCTGCCATTGAATTACTCTTTAATCTTTTTTTAAAGTTTGTCTCGAAAAATCCAGGACGTCCTGGAATAGTTTAGGGGGTGGAACCTCAAAACGCAATTTTTCACCGGTTATTGGATGAATAAGTCCCAGAATTTTTGCGTGAAGAAGGGGATGTGGATAATCTCCAATAATATCTTTGTAAGCCTGGCCTAGTTTCATCATATGTTCATTTTTGGAACTATAGGTTGAGTCACAAATAATCGGCATTTTTAATGAATCAGCACAGTGCACGCGGATCTGATGGGTGCGGCCGGTTTCAAGTTTAAACTCCATGTGGAGATGGCGATCGAAGATTTCCAAAACATTATAATGAGTAATTGCCGTTTTCCCTCTAGTGCCGCTATTTTTCATCTTAAGACGATTATGCGGATCACGACCGAGCAGACTTTCGATCGTCCCATATGACTGACAACGGTTCTTCATGACCAATGCTTCGTACATGCGATCGATATTATGCGAAGAAAAAAGAAGAACCAATCCTTCGTGGCAAGCTTGGGTTTTGGCAATAACCATTACGCCGCTTGTGCCTTTGTCCAGACGATGAACGATCCCCGGTCTTTTTTGATCACCAATGCCTTTTAAGTCTTTGCAGTGATAAAGAACCGCATTAACCAAGGTGCCTGAATAATTTCCAGGAGCAGGATGGGTAACCATACCGGCCGGTTTATTGACGAACAAAAGATGTTCATCTTCAAAAAGAATTTCTAAAGGGATATTTTCAGGTTCGGCGGTGGCGACCATTGGAGGTGGTACCAGAATTTCGATGATCGTTCCGACGGGTGGCATTTTTTTTAATTCCAGCGTAGGCACGGGCGTAGGTGAGTCCTCGCTAACGACTATTTGCTCTTTCAAAAAAAGGCTTTTTAAAAAGGTGCGGGAATGGCCGGCCGCTTTTTCCGCAAGGAATTGATCGAGGCGTTTATACTGCTCACGGTCTTCTTTAGTGATGGTAAAAGTGAGGAATTCGTCTTCAACTACTGCGTCGGAGCTCTCGGTTACATTTGGATCAACTGGAATGTTCACGCGCGTCTACTTATTTTAAGGTTTTAACTTTTTCATTCGAGCGACGTAAGAGTTGGCTACAACTTCCGGTTTTAGTTTTAAGCATTTCGCATATTGAAATACAAACCCGCGAACATAAACTGCCGCTGGCAATTTATTATAGTCTTCACTCTCGATACCTTGAAGATAAAGTCTTGAGACCTTAGTCATATCACTTAGGCGTTCAAGGTCAACACTTTTGTACTCGCGAATTTTCTGCAGTAATTCACCCGTGAACTCTGTCGCGTCTTCGATTTCTTTCTCGAAGGCCGCATTGACCACGTAATCAAGAGCAAAGCGTTTTTGGGTCACGAGCTTGGTAACATTGGTCGTATTTGAGAGCGTTTGTGCGGCTTTGGCCGACATTTCACCTTTCGCAATGGGAGCACTCGATTGAGAATTCAAGGTGAATTCCTCACGAAGCATTGAGCTGACCGGGGTGTTGTTTGAGCTGTTGGTGCTATAAATAGATTCTACTCTTGAGGGTATAGAGCGGTCGGATAATGCATTATAGTTTAGGGCATTTGATTCGCGATTAATCCCACGGGCCTCATCGTAGCGTTTTCTTTTGGTTGGATCTGACAGAATAGAGTAGGCTTCTTCCACTAATTCAAGAATATTGCGGCATTCTTCCGCGCTCATTAAAGAATAAAGCGCCAGGGAATCCGAAGAGTAAGCTGACTTGGCCCTTTGGTAGCAGTGATAGATTTCTTCCGAGCGTGCGGTCGAAGGAATTTCTAAGACTTCATAATAATTTTTTAAATCATGGCTGTTCATTTCTGCTCTCATAAATTTACTTTTTTTTGGTCTTAATTAATATTCAATAGGCGGTGGATAATTCGATCAAAATTATTCACGAGCGCTGAGTTTGGAAATTCCATTAAAAGTGGTTTTCTCTTCTTCACACTCTGCCATACCGTTGCATCATAATCGAGGTAGCCAACGTAATCGAGATTGATGCCGAAATATTTTTTACAAATTAGTTTCATAGAGAAACCAATATCAATATCGGCTTGTGTCCGAACTTGATTAATAATTAATCTTGGCTGAAGTTTGTTAATTTCAGCGCGAAGTTTTTGACCGACCACCGGATTGAGTTCAGCCACCCGATTGATAAGGTCAGCGGGAGTAGAATTTTGAGAAATCTTGGCGTTCATCGCCTGGTCGATTAAAGGACCAATCTCTAAAAGTTCTTCTGCCATTTTTAATTTACGGTGATAAACAGACTTAATAAATCGGTACGAGTTTTCAATCGAAGTCGGTTCAGGAAGAGTGGTGATAATTCCCTGATCGGCCGAGATGAAAAAATCAATCGTATTAAAAGTTGTTCCGGCACCCAGATCGAGCAAAACATAATCGACTGGAAGTTCAGCGAGCTGGCTTAATAGTTTTGCTTTATGCATTTGTTTTAAGTTTGCGATTCCCAAATCATCCTGGGCCCCACTGATAATAAACAAATTGCTGATAGCGGTCGGGGTTAGCAGTTCATTGAGGCTGCGCACTTTTTTGGAAAGATAATCGGAAAGAGTTTTTTCCGGAATAGGCACGCCTAGGCAGGTATGCAAGTTGGCGCCACCGAGATCGAGGTCGATCGCGGCCACTTTATGTCCCATCAAGGCTAAACAAATGGCTAAATTGGCGGTAACCAGGCTTTTTCCAACGCCTCCTTTACCTCCACCGATGGCCCAAACTTTTTGTTGCCCCTGAGCACCCAAATGCTTTTGAAATTCGTTATTTAGGCTAAATTGATCATTTAGTGTCGACACAAGATTCCATCCTCTCTTAAACGCTAATCCGCAATCTTAGCAGATATTTGCTTTATTATAGGAAGAAATTATCAGAATGTAATAGAAAAAAGTGCTTAGTAGTTGGAACCACAATAGTTGTAAATAATGCAGAGAGATTTACACAAGCGACGGATGCTTGTAAGCTATACCTCATATTAGGTACTTGAATTGAATAGATGACCATCTGACTTGGTCATTGGATCCTAGGAGCCTTTTCATGGGACAAGCCCTTCTCTCGCAGATCAGAGTTTCTTCGCCTTTGCGTTTAAGAACTGACCTGCATATCACTCGTAAACTTTGGCATATGGCCACTGGACTTATTGGACTCGCCTTTTATTTTAAATCTGGATTCTCAGTTGATACGGTGGCAACCACCCTCTTAATTTTCTCTGCTTGCTCTTTCCTGGTGGAATACGCCCGCTTGCGCAATGAAAAAATGAACCAATTGCTGATGGTGGTGATGAAGCCGGTGATGCGAGAGTCGGAAAAGAATTCTGTCAGCGGCATGCCTTTTTATGCCCTTGGTGTTTCCCTTTCGCTTTTCTTTTTTCCGGAAAGAATCGCCATTTTATCAGTTCTCTTTTTAATTTTCGCTGATCCTATTGCTTCTTTTTGCGGGATTCTTTATGGGCGCGACAAAATCCTTCCTAACAAGTCTTTACAGGGAACGATCGCGGCTTTTTCAGTTTGTTATATTGTTACTTTGGTTTATGGATTAATTCACGCCAGCCCAAGTATGAATTTGTTGGTTTACTCTATTCTCGCTGGGATTATCGGGGCGATTTCAGAACTTTGCTCGCAGTTCGTCGATGATAACCTTTGTATTCCGGTTATCTCTGGACTTGGCCTTTTCCTTATTAATTTTCTGATTCCAATTTTTTAATTAAATCACATTTTTATAATGATCTGTTTCGAGGCGTTCAAAATTTTTGATCGCCTCGCACATTTCAATATCTTCCGTTTCAGGAGTCTCTCCGATCAAGAGAGCATTCATCATTCGGACTCTATCCAACAATGAGGTGCTTTCCAGAAAGATAAGTTTTAGTTCGATGTCTCTGATCATGAACATGCAAAGATTGTTGATCAGTTTAGAAGGAGAGCTGATGTCTTTCATGAATTTTTCACGATCTCTGGCCGAGTTGACATGGCGGTTGAGCCAGAGTTCCAAAACATTGTGCAGCCGCTCGATAGGAGCGTCTAACAAGGTCTGGCTACTTTCGGCCACATCAAAGTAATCATCGATTAGATATTGGGGAAATGGCTCCTGAATTTCCATCGCCACCAATTTTACGCGAACCAGTCCCTGGACCACTACGTTTAAGCTGCCATCGTCGTTATGATCCAGTAGATGAATCTTGGCCAGCGTCCCTACGCCTTTTGACCTGGTGTGAGGATGATAGAGGGCGATGTGAATATTTTTTTCAAAGCAATCAATCAATACATCTTTAGAAATGCGATCGGTTACCGTCAGCGGAATAATGGTCTGCGGGTAAAAAATATTGTTGAATAAATACAAAGTAGGAACGGGCTTTTTCATTCCACTATTTTAAATTATATTTTCCAAATTAAGGCAATTCGGGCTATTACCTTGAATTCTCGATCGGAGATTGAGACAATAGTGCCAACTCTTGGAGGAGCAAAGCGTGATTAAGGAATTAGCGCCATCCATTGTGCGAAAAATATGGGGTGGCAAAAAATTAGAGGTTATGAAGGGATTGGCGTCTTCGCTGGGGTCTGAACCAGTGGGGGAGACCTTGGAAATTCATCGCCTGGATTTGCCTTACCTCGCCAAATTCATTGATACCAGCGACGAGCTCTCCATTCAGGTGCATCCAGATGATCAATATGCCCGAGTGCACGAAAATGCGCTGGGGAAAACCGAATGCTGGGTGATTCTGGAAGCGGCGGTTGGGGCAGGTGTTTATTTAGGTTTAAAACCGCATGTCACCAAAGAACTATTAAAAGAAGCACTCGAACAAAAAATAGCAATCAATGATCTTCTCAATTTCTATCCGGCAGAAAGAGGAGATTTTTTTTATGTAACGGCGGGAAGTATTCACGCCATTGGAAAAGATATTACCTTGGCAGAGGTTCAGCAAAATTCGGGGATCACTTATCGAGTTTGGGACTGGGATCGTCTTGATGATCAAGGTGTGAGTCGCGAGCTTCATATTGATAAATCTCTCGATGTGATCAACTTTGATCCGGCCTTCAATACCTCTGACTTTTTTAGGATCCGGCGCCAGCTTTTTGAGCAGCAGGGCTTAAATGAACTTTGCCACCACCCGGAATTTCATCTTTTTCTGCTGAATATGAAAAAAGGGGATGAGTACCTAAAGGACTTAAGTGCAACCACTCGCCCGTGTGCCGTTTTGAATTTGGATGGGAAGTTGTTGATCAATGACCAAAAAATAAATTCCTTCGAGGCTGTCTTGATTGAAGATGAAAAGGGCCTAAAGATTGAAGCGCTGGAAGATGGGGCGCTGTTGTTGATTTTTTAAAAAAGCCTCGCCTCTTTGGGGGGAAAAGACAAGGCTTGTGGTGATCGCTTGGGGGGACAAGCGAAATAGTTATTTGTTTTGACAGCTGAGTGGGTATGTCACCTCATGACCTGATTTGGCCTTGATAATGATATAGTCTTCCGTATCTGAAAAATTGGCAGCATCTCCAATATGAATGATATGCTTTTGATTTTCAAAATTCACAATTTTTGTCATGCCTTTCTCAGATGACTTTGCTCTGGCAAATACCGAAGCTAATTCTCTTTTGGCAGTTGTATCGAACTCGTTGAAGAACACCACTTTTGTCTCTTTAATCTCAAAAACTTTGTTTGATCTTGGCGTATGACAAACAATACTAGCTTGTGAATTGAAGCTCATTACTGCGATGATGGTGATAAATAGTGCTTTCATACTGACTCTCTTTTTTAAGTTTGCTTGTAGATTAATAAAGCAAGGAGAGTGCCAGAAGAGGAAAGCGTGCTAATGAGGGGTTAGTGAAGTCGGCCGTGCCCTTGGCCGTCTAAAATGTAATAAATGTCTAAAAAATAGACAATTTAGGGAATGATTTCAAAGGCCAGGAACTGGGTGCGCTGTCTTTTTTTGAAATTATTGTCACTTACCATGATAAGTGTCTCGTGGCCGTTGGCGAGCTTAGGTCCAAAACAAAGGCCTTCAATATTATCGATGCTCTGAAATTTTTCACTCATGGCAGTTGTATAATCTTCCAGGTTGGCGATTAATTCTTTTTCCACCGTGGTTATTTTTTTCCCTTTAATTGAATCCATCTTGGAGATGTCTGTCGTTTGGTCAGTTATTTTAAATTTAAAAATGCGAACCACCGTCTTTCTAACCAGGGGCATGTAGCTTCTTTCAACTGCATAAAAAGTTGAATCATCAACCGCCAGTAGGCCAACCAGCCCGGTTTCTCCCACCGTTAGTCCGGCAATCGATATCCCCGGAACCTTCTCCAGACGATAGGCCACTTCTTTGACTGCTTTTAACTCTTTATACTGAACCAGGCGAAGGACGCTGGCATATCTTGGCCCTGAGGTACGGTCATCCTGATATAAGGCTTCTTCCGTTCCAACCCAAACGCTTTTACCGTCTCTGGCGGTGGTCATTGCTTCCAGACCTAAATTGTCTCTGATTCCAGCGACGTTCTCTTTTCCCTTAATCGGGTTAAATTTAGCTGGAACTTCCAGTTTATTTTTCTGTTTACCGTCTCGGCCAAAGAGATAAACTTCGGGATTAACCGGGGGCTCGATATTGATCCATCCTTCCGTCGAAATGAGTAAGTCGTCATTTAACAATGCAATATCTTCGGCATCAATCGCGCCTTTGGAAAAAGATTTACCTTCTTTGTTTTTAAGGAAGATCAGCTCGCTGGGAGTAAGACTAAAAGACTTTTCATCAAGTTTGAGCTCAAATTCATAAAAACGAGCGTCGTTGATGGCGCTGCGATCATCACTGATTGCTAGGAGTTTATTTTTTTTCTGATCAAAGACCAGGCCGGAAAGACCACCTATTTCGGTTTCTTTAAATTTTTCACCGGTCGCAATATTTTGATCGCCAATAAAGCGTAACTTCTCAGCCGCTGGAGCGTTAAATGTGGTAAATATAGTAGTTGAAACGAGTGCGATTGAAATGATTCTTTTCATACAATCTTCCTTGTGTAAGATTTAAAATTGAAGCTAAAATATTAAACTAAATTTAGCCCAACAAACCAAGAGATTTCTATGAAATTTTTGTGTCTCATGCTCTTTGCCCTTTCCAGCTCTTCTTACGCTGACGGCCTAAACGTAACTTTGAAAAATATAATTAAAAAACATCGTTTTAGCGAAAATACTCTTGGCCTCTACGTGGAAGACGAAGGCAAAGAAATTTTCAATCTCAATGCAGCGAAAATGATGGTCCCAGCTTCGCTGACCAAAATTGTCACGGGTGCAGCGGTTCTCAACAACTTTCCACTGAATAAAAAATTTGAAACCACCATTTTAATAAAAAATTCTTTGAAAGAAGGATTGCTGGCCGGTGACCTCTGTTTAAAAGGAGGGGGAGATCCCTCTTTTGTTTCGGAGAAGATGTGGTATTTGGTCAATGAATTAACGAGAACGGGTCTTAAAAATATTAGCGGAGACCTGTTGGTTGATGCCACTCGATTTGATGACGAGCTCTATGATGTGGGAAGAGATTCGATGAGAGTTGACCGCGCCTTCGATGCTCCGGTAACCGCGGCTTCATTTAATTGGAATAGTGTGAATATTTTTATCCGTCCAGGTCTAACTGCTGGAGCGCCTGCGGTTATAACCCTCGATCCGGTGAGCGAATATTTAGAATTGGAAAACAAGGTCAAAACCACTTCCAAATCGGGAGTGAAAAATCTAGAAGCGGCAAGAGTTAAAGTCGGCGACCATGACAAAATTATCGTCAGCGGCACTATTTCGCTTGATGCCAATGAAGCTGTTATTTACAAAAGTATTTCCAATCCGAATTTATGGATTGGAATGCATCTCAAAGAATTTTTAAAACAGCGAGGCATTAGCCTGCAAGGAAAAGTTAAAGTTGGTGACTGTGAGAATTCATGGACGGTCATTGCGGCCGCTCCCTCTAAAAATTTAAATGAAATTACTTCGGACATGCTGAAATTTTCCAATAATTTTGTCGCCGAAATGCTGGCCAAGAATCTGGCGGCGGAAGTCGGGAAGCACCCGGCAAAAATGAAAGACGGAATTGAGCAGATCAAACAATATATGGACGGCTTGGGCCTGGAACGAAAGGACTATATTCTGGAAAACGTCTCTGGACTAACCCGAGACAATCGCTTTTCAGCAAAACAATTAGCGCTAGTTTTAAATACTATTAAAAATGATTTTTTACTATTTCCGGAATTTGCCTCCGGGCTGCCGATTGCCGGGATTGATGGCACGCTTAAAAATCGCATGAAAAATAAAGTTGAGCAAAGTTTGGTACGTGCCAAGACAGGATATCTTGACGGAGTGGTGGGTTTGGCAGGATATGTAGGAAGAAAAAATAAATCACCGCTCATTTTTGTTTTTATGTTTAATGGCGATTATCAGCAGGGAATGGCGGCCCGTCCATTGTTTGACGAATTGATCAATCAGTTAAAATAGAGAAAGGATTTACCATATGTCACTCGCTAAAAAAAGAACTCAAACTCTAACTCGCACCGAATTGCAAAAGGTATTGGCCGTGGCCCGCGGAGACGCTCCGGCAGATCTTTTAATAAAAAACATAAAAATTCTTGATCTGATAAATGGGGAAGTCGTCGATTCGGCCATCGTCCTGTCTGGCAAAACGATTGCGGGCATTGGACTGGAATACAGCGAGGCCCAGGCTCATGAAGTGGTTGATGGTCAGGGACTGACTGCCGTTCCTGGATTTATTGATGGGCATCTTCATATTGAATCATCCATGATGAACCCGTTTGAATTTGAACGGATGACTCTGCCGCTGGGAACCACTACCGCCATTTGTGATCCTCATGAAATAACGAACGTGATGGGGGACAGAGGCTATTCCTGGTTTCTTCGCTGTTCGGATTTAATGCACCAAAATCTTTTTGTGCAGACTTCGTCCTGCGTTCCTG
>Ga0208115_1000067_pt1 | contig 31541 bp, 25 predicted proteins | sample LakWasMeta4_LOW4_2_FD_183856 | JGI IMG/M metagenome (GOLD analysis project Ga0208115, IMG submission 183856) | Freshwater sediment methanotrophic microbial communities from Lake Washington under simulated oxygen tension - Sediment Metagenome... | ecosystem: Environmental > Aquatic > Freshwater >...
TCTTGATTTTTAAATGAGACGTTAGAGTGTAATAACTGTTTCCAGCATGAACATCAGTTGTCTGACCACTATTTAATATTTATAGCAGGCCCGCTCCAAAGTGAGCGGGCCAGTAAATGAAAAATCTAGGACTTATCTTAAAAAAAGCATGTCGTAGTACTTAGGCAAAGTATAGAACTGATTGGGAATCAACTCTTCAAGTTCGTTACAAATATTGGCCATGGTCGTGCTGGTAATCATCAACTCTTGCGCAATTTTTTCAGCATATTTTTGATGATCCGAGTGTTCCCCTGAGATTTCCTTGCTCAGACCTTGAGCAAGAGCGTAAATTTCATCAACCTTCAAAGACAACTTTTTATAAGCATCCATTTCAAATTGAGAAGAAACCCCAACCGCGGCCTGGTCTTTGATCAACCCTACTAAGATTTTTTTGTACTCAAGACCTGAAGGGATAACAAACTGATGGATCATATCAATCAGTGTTTCAAATTCGATTTCGCGAATTTTGATATATCTCTCAAGTAGAATATTATAGCGCGTGCCAATTTCTTCAGCTTTAAAGATTCCTTGTTTGATCAAGAAATCATAGGCCCCTTTTTCGTTCATCGTTTTCAGAACTTCCGGAGTGGTGCGAAGATTTGGCAGACCTCTTTTTTCAGCTTCCTGAACCCATTCTTTAGAATATCCATCGCCATTAAACACGGCCTGGAAAGAACTGGCGGTTAATTTTTTAGTTAAGGTCATTAAGCACTGATCAATGCTTTGATCTTTTTTAAGTTCGGTTTCAAGAAAATGATTTGCCTCAAGCATCACTTCGGTGACGGCAGCATTGAGAATGGTCATAGGGAAACCGATTGCCTGACTCGATCCCACCGCTCTGAACTCAAACTTATTTCCGGTAAAGGCAAAAGGAGAGGTTCTATTGCGATCAGTATTATCTTTTAATAAATGCGCCAGCTGATTCGTTCCCAGGTCCATGACGTTATTGTGGGTTGGCGTGAATGATTTATCTTCAGCAATCGCAATAAAGATTTTATGAAGTGTGTCTCCCAAATAAGCAGAGATGATACTGGGTGGAGCTTCATTGGCCCCCAGACGATGATCGTTTCCGGCACCAGAAATCGCCATTCTTAAAGGTTTGGCGTGACGGTGAAGGGCCTCGACAATAATGGCAACGGTTGCCAAAAAACGAAGATTGGAATGAGGTTCACTCCCCGGCTCCAGTAAATTTAAACCGGTGTTGTCGCTCATTGACCAGTTGACGTGTTTGCCTGAACCGTTGACTCCGGCAAATGGTTTTTCATGAAGTAAAATCATCATGTCGTGTTTTTCAGCGATCCGCTTCATGGTGGTCATGATCATCTGATTGTTGTCTGCCGCCACATTGGCCTCAGAAAAAATAGGAGCGAGTTCAAATTGAGCAGGCGCCACTTCGTTATGACGGGTTTTGGAAGGAATTCCCAATCGATGAAGTTCGTAATCTAATTCTTGCATGAAGGCCAAAATACGATCTGGAATAAGTCCAAAATAATGATCTTCCAATTGCTGGTTGCGAGTAGAAAGCGCCCCAAACAAAGTTCGGCCCGTCATCACCAGGTCCGGTCGGGCAAAATAAAAAGCTTTATCAATTAAAAAATATTCTTGTTCCGCTCCACAAGTAACCTGCACATTTGTGGTTTCTGGGTTCCCGGTCAATTGAAGAAATTGAGTGGCCGCCAGATTGAGTTTTGAAATCGAGCGAAGCAGTGGAGTTTTAACATCGAGAGCATCACCGTTATAAGAAACAAAGGCAGTCGGAATACAGAGCGTTCTTCCATTAATCGCCTCGATTAAAAACATCGGAGACGTTAAATCCCAAGTCGTATAGCCGCGAGCTTCAAAAGTTGAGCGCGATCCACCGTTGGGAAAAGAGGAAGCGTCTGGCTCTCCTTGCATCAACTGGGTGGCCGACAAACGTTCAATCGCCTTTCCGGCCTTATCAAATTGAAAAAATGCATCGTGCTTCTCTGCCGTTCCACCAGTCAGAGGCTGGAACCAGTGACAGAAGTGAGTGGCGCCATTATTGACGGCCCAGGCAGTAACGGCCTTGGCCACAGCTTCGGCATGTTCTTTTTTAATGCCCTTGCCTTCATCAATCGCCTTAACGATTTCTTTTTTGAGGGCATCCGAAATATCTTCTGAGGTTTTAAAATCAAAAGTCAGTTCACCATAATAATCACTTACGCGCTTGGTAATTCCACGATTGTCCTTGGGGATTTCAAAATGTCTGGGGGTTCTGGATGTGGCCTTGTTTCGTAATGCGGACACAGAATCTCTAAGCTCGCTAGTCATTATAATCCCTCCTCTCGTTAATCACGTATTCAAGGGGAATTGTAATTCTAAATGAAGAAAGATTAAAGAGTTTTCAAACACATCATAGTGATCAGCATGAAAAAAAGAATAATGGTTCCTAGCGTCGCCTGCATTTCTTCTGGCATCATCGGAGCTTCCTTAGTAAATTTTAAGAAGCGTATTTATGACAAATTTTTGCCCACAGAGCAACACGTTTATATGAAAATAACACACGAAGTTCAAATTTCAGACACTAAGGACACCTTCACCAATTCCCGCGAGGCACTCAAGCGGCTCCTGGAAAAGGAAGGGCACCAAATTCACGGGCTTAAAGAGGACTTAGAACTGGTTAATTTTCAAAATCTTAAACATTTTCCCCAGTACCTGACTTCCATTTCCCATACCCGCGGCGCCGGGGCTTCGCTCTTGGCACTCAAAAAGGACTACCTGGCTTTGGGCATTGATATCGAATGGAGCACGCGGGTGATGAAGAGTGAGGCGCAAAGATTTTTTCGCCACCCCGAAGATTCTTTATATCCAAATGACCTGGAACTCTGGACGATGAAAGAAGCGGCCTTCAAGGCGCTGGCCACTCAAGAGTATCCCGGGGTTTTAGTGCTCTCAAAAATTATCATCCAAGATGGATTTTTCTGGTCCAAAGAAAGACCGGAACTCAAGGGTGTTGTCGAATGCTCACGCCAGCGATTCGACAACCTGGAGCTGACTGTCTCGCTGGCCTCTATCCCTCGAAGTTCAACCTAGTTCTTTTTGGATTCAACACATTTTCTGCCAGATTTTTATCGATAACCGCCAGCCCTTTAAGTTTGGCCGGAGTGACGCCTACATTGAGCGAAATACTTTGAATGACCGACAATCTTGCAATGGTCAGGGTATAAGTTTCATTCACCCGCATAAATTTGGCGTAGTCATTAAATCGATCTTTTAAAATTCGGATTCCGTTGATGGCAATGATTTCATCGCCCGCATTTAATCCTGCTTTATAAGACGGTCCATCTAGGGTAACGCCTTTAACCAGTACTCGATCGCCTTGGAAATCAACATCAAATCCCAGCCAAGGCGTTATCGATTTGTCCCACTCAAAACGAAGGCCAGCTTGGGCGCAAATCGTTTCCAGGTCAATGTCTTCCGTGGTGCTGGTCATCGTTTCAAATTGATCGCGAATCTCGGGTCCGCCAACATCTTCGATCATTTTGTAAACTTGTTGCGCCGTTACTCCCCGCTCAGGATTTTTTAGATAATCTTGCCACAAGAGGCCTAACAGATCGTTAATGCTTTTATTTTTTTGGTTCAGTAAAATATTGAGGGCAAAAAAGACAATCCCACCTTTGAGGTAATAACTAATGCTGGAGTTGTGAGAGTTTTCATCCGGTCGGTATAATTTGATCCAGGCATTATAAGACGAATCATCCAGCGAATGAAATTTTTTCCCCGGGGTCCCATAATAACGGTTCAAATTATCTTTTTGCATTTCAAGATATTCTTCCAGCGTGATGAGTCCCATACGGTAAATAAAAAGCTCATCCATTAAAGAGGTCAGCCCTTCTGCCAGCCACAATAAATGAGTGGTGGCCTCTCTTAAATAATTGAAAGGTCCCAGCTCTAATGGTCGAATACGCTTCACGTTCCAGGTGTGAAAATACTCATGAGCAACGAGCGCCAGGTAATTAATGTAGCCCTTGCGATTAGTAATTTGGGTCGGACAAAATTGCAGCGCTGTCGAATTCGAATGCTCCAGACCGCCGTAGAGTCCCGGAGAAAAATGAGTAATGAAAGAGTATTTATCGTAGGGCAGGCCGCCCATAAATCCCGAAATATGCTCGACAATTTTTTTAGTATCGGCCTTGATATTTTCTTTGTGGGGCAATTGCTGGCCATAAAAGGCCAGGTGGTGATCGATGCCATTGACTTGGAAGCCATCGGTTTCATGGCAACCAATTTCAATCGGTGAATCAATTAATTGATCGTAGCTTGGCGCGCTGTAAACAAAGGCCTCACGCTTCACAGAAATATCTTTTAGCCCCGTGGTAAGGCTCGACCAGCTGGGAGGAAAAATAAGCTCCAAGCTAGGGTCTTCGATATAAGTATTAACCACCCCCATTAAGAGCGTAGGCAAATGCAAGTAAGCATGACTTTCATCGACATGGGAAGTTCTCACCGTCAGCTCATGACAATAAACTGAATACGAGAGGCTGAAATAATCATCCTCTTTTTTATGTTCACTTTTAGTCCAATCAATTTGAAAAACGGATGTATCGAGCTGATTGACATGAAGTCGCTCCCCATTTTTTGTTTGGGCCACAATCATGGAAAGATGTCGAGAATATTCTCGGATTAAATAAGATCCCGGACTCCAGCGTGGAAGAAAAAAGTCCAGTGTTTTTTCGCCACTTTCTTTTTTTCCTTCTATTTGGACGCGAACTTGATGCGTCGAAGGTGTTTCAATTATGATTTTATAGCTTAGCTTCATAAAATAATCCTTTTTTGACTTGTAAATTCTTTTTTGGTTGGATAGTACTCGGTCTAACAATAACACTTTCACTTACTAATCGCCCAGGAATTTGCACATGGGATTTAAACAAAACAAAGTTAATAAGGATTTAGTCCTTCCACCGGTCATCATGTTTACCGAACGAGCATTGTCGCAATTGAAACTCATTATTGAAAATGATTTCACTTTGGCGGGCAAATACTTTCGCATCGTAGTATCGGGAAAAGGCTGTGAAGGCTTCACCTATGCCGCAGGGTTTACTGATCTTAATGATGACGATTTTCAAGTGCGCATCGCCAACACCTACGAAGAAATTTACGTGATCGTCGACTCTTTTGCGGCATTCTATTTACAAGAAGCCTCGGTTGATTTCGTACAGGATTTTGAACAAGATGCGGAGGGCTTCGTTATTGTCAATCACGCTCAGACCACTGGCGCCTTCAAGGGCAAGTTCTGGAGATCGGCCCCAGAGAAAGCTCCTCCGATCAAAGATGGGGACACTGATGCTTGATTTCCGCTATCTGAAAGCGTTTATGCTGACGGCTAAATACTCCAGCTTCAGCAAGGCGGCGGAAGAATTAAATATTGCTCAATCGGCCGTCAGCCGCCAAATAAAACTACTGGAAGACTCACTGGCCGAAGAATTAATTATTCGCTCCAGTAAAAAAGTTATTCTTTCTGAAAAAGGAAAAGAACTTTATCAAGCTTCTTTAAGTTTTGAAAAAAGCTCGATGCAAATTTTTGAACGCGAAGATCAACTTCCACTCTCCATCGGCATCCTGGAAGGTCTGCTCAAAACCTGGTTTACCCCCCTGCTCACTGAGTATTTAAAAAACCAGGCCCGCGACGTCAGCGTGCACGTGGCCGACATTCCCGAACTCAAAACGGGAATTGAAGAAGGTCGATACGATATCATCTTCGGCACCGACAATATTCAATCTGAGTTAGTGACGTCTTTAAAGATTTTTGAAGAAAAACTAGTCTTGATCGGCAAGGCGGAAGTGAATCGCAAAAAACTTCACGAACACCGCTGGGTGGTTTTCTCTAACAGCGACAATCTTTTTAAAATCAGCAAAAAGAAAAGTGACTCCATTATTATGGTGGACTCTTTTGACTCGATCATTACGCTGGTGAAAAATGATGTGGGAATTGCCATCGTGCCTGATCATCTGATCAGAAAAGACGATCATTTAAAGGTGCAGGAAGTGGCCGGTCTTCCTTCCTCCCAGATTTATCTCTCCACCCTTAACTATAAAAAAATGCCGGCGAGAATTCAGGCCTTAGCCGAGATCGTCAAGAGATCGTGAGGCCCAACACTCATTCTAAAAAACTAACTAAATTCAAGTAAACAATTATTTGTCATTGATAAAAATCCCAGAAATGATTTAATAGACTAATAACATCTTCAAGGACGAAGCGTTTATGAATTTAAAAACATTAGTTTTAAGCAGCATGCTTTTCTCATCTTGCCTCTCATTCTCATTCGCCGACGAAAATTTCAGAGTCTCACCCTACACACTGAAACATACCGATGGCCATTTACTGCTCAATTTTCAAACGACACAGGATAAGAGTTTGATCATCGATGACAATGGAGAAACAAAACTTGCTTTTTCTTACAATAAGAATGAGCACTACAAACTTCCACTCAACGTGGTCCCCTGTGGATCAGTCAAGGAAATTAGAATTCTTGATGCAACCTCCAAAGATGTGCTCTACCAAAACACCCAGCCCCCGGCCCCGTGTCATAGTTCACTGAGCGAGGATCAGTTTGTTTTTGGTTTCATCAGCGACACCCAACAATACCGTGAGCGCCATGAAGAGATCGCCAAAATCATTGCCCATCACCACGCCCTCTCACCATTGCAGTTTTTAATTAACAGTGGTGACGTCGTTCAAAATGGAGACACAGAACAGGAATGGATCGATTATTTTCTGGGAGGAAGGTCCTACTTGCAGGATATTCCCCAAATCGCGGCGATCGGCAACCACGATTACCGGGGCGCCAAAGGCGCGCTGGTCCCGAAGTTTTTTCAGCAGTTCATGCGATGGTCTGGCTCAGATATTTACGGAAATCTCTTTTTTGATTTCCCAGAAGCACAGCTCCTTATCTTAAACAGTAATTTTTCCAAACTTAATCCCAATCAAGAGCGCCATATCTGGCAGTGGGTTGAAGAAAAAATGCAGCTAGCTCAAAAGAGCAACAAACCCCTGGTGATCGCCACTCATTTCCCGGTATTCTCATCATCTCTTAATCGTTTTACCAGTATCTCCGTTATCAAAATGAGAAGCAAATTAGTGCCTTTGGTTGAAAAATATAAAGTGCCGCTGGTGCTGAGCGGACACACTCATATGTACGAGCGCTCTTATAAAGACGGCATTAACTATTTAGTAGCAGGTCCCGCCGGGGGAAGGGCCAACAAGCCCAGCTACTCCAATGAATTTATGAAATTTTTTGATAAGGATTCGTTAACTTTCACCAAAATTAAATTGGCCAAAAAAATCTTCACCATTGAGACTTATAATCAGGAAAATAGGATGATTGATAGTCTGGTTATTAATCTTTAATAACAATTTTAATAACAATTTTTTATGCGAGGAAGGATTCGTCCATCTTCGCATAAATTGAGTTCGGTGTGGGTGCCTTTTAATTTTAATTTACTGAAATTGTATTTTTTAACCACTGGAACCAGCCGGTTCAATCGATCCGCCACGCCATAACTCCATCTCACCGTCACATTTTGGGGAGTCTCTTTATTGTAAGCAAAATAGGCCCCTTCTTCATTTTGAGAGGGGATTGATCCACTGTTGTACTCATTATTAAAAAAATACGTGCGATGATTAGTCGTCAGCCACAAACTTGAAGAAATGCCGTGATAATTACTGTTTTTTCCCTGTAAATGCAATCTCAGCGAGCCACGTCCCTGGCGCTTGGTTTGATTTTCAAAAAGATAAATTCGGTTCTCAACATCACCGGCGCGAGTTTTACTCTGGCCGCTGATAAAGTCCATCACCCCATCACGATTTAAATCAATGGTGACTGTCCCGGCAGGATTGACGATGTTTACCCCAAAAGCTTTGGATTTGTCTTCGTAAGCATGATCAGCGGCCTGTTCAAAAAAGATCAGGCGCGAGGCCGGTGGAAAGCCGGAGTTATCAATCAGTAAATCGACAAGCCCATCCAGATTATAGTCAATCCAAACTCCCCTGCGATCTCCCTGTGACCATCTCTTTAATTCTGTGGTTTGAAAAAACTCTGAGCGTATAAACTTTGGAGGAAAACTTTTACTTGTTCCGGAAAGCACACTCGATTTGTCTCTTGATTCAGGATCGACATCTTTAGAGAGATTTCCCTCCACCACATCAATCAGTCCATCGAAATTATAATCCCCGCAAAGATTAAAAAAAGTATTCCCTCCGCCCAGTGCCCCCTGATTGCCGTCAACATCGGCAGCGTAGCCTGCCTCATTTCCATAATTCACAAAATTCTGACCATCGAGATTGAGCCATAATTTATTGTAATAACCGTTTGAATTGCTGGTTAAAATATCGGGAAAGCCATTTTTATCGACATCGCAGACGCTTGCTCCAAAAGTGGGTGTAGCATTGGGATAAAGGCCGTCACTTTTATTATAGTCATACTCACTTCTTAAACTCAGCGAGCTGTCAGAAAAATGAAATCCATCTCCTTTTAAAAGCAGATCGGGAAGCGGCCGGGGAGAATTGTCTTTATAAGAGAACCAATTGGCCAAAAATAAATCAAGATGACCATCGAGATTAAAATCCAGCACCGCGATGCTGGCGGTAGGTAGAAGCGGAGTTGGCAAAGGCGCCAATTCTTTATAATGAAGCACATTATTGATTAATTCGCCCTTAAAGACACGGGCCGGATACTGGGTCATTTCTGTTTTCTGATTGAGAACGCCCACGATCACATCGTAAATACCATCACGATTCAAATCGACAAAGTTTAAATAGCTTGTGCGCACCACGCTCTCAAAGGGACTTGGAGCCGCTTGGAATTTATTAGTTTTTGGATTAAAAAGAAAAAATTTTGGAGCTGCATAATAATCATCGAGCGTTATGAGATCAGTGTAACCATCGCGGTCAACATCAACAGCATAAAGATGAACAGCCTGCACGCCTGCAAGACCATAGTCGGCAGTGCGATCCTGGAATAGAGATGAGGGGGTCTCTGGACCCATAAGATATTTGGCAGCTTCGACTTTAACAGGATCTTTCGAAATGATAGACGCATTTTTTTTTTCATGTGAACAACTGGCGAGCAAGCTCGCCAGAATAGTTAATATTTTTAAAGGTTGATGCTTAGAAATCGATGATATCAAGTCCATATCCCCCGTACTTCACTACGGATTCTGAAATTTTGATCACCGCTTTATCGCTATTTTTTGACATGCTTTTTGCATTTCTTGTCACTCTTCTACGGGCGTCTTTACAGATTTGTTTGGTCAATCTTAGCACGTAATCTTTTTGATCCTGAGTGGCCTTTGAACTATTTAAAATGGCCGTCGTCCGTGAAATAACGGCAATCATGACATAAAGGTCAATAACCATATCGGCCAGACGTCCCTGAGGAAGTTCATTATCAATGATTTTTTTGCCATACTTAATTAAAGAATCTTCAACGGCAATGGCGAATTTACCTAAGCAAGATGAGAATTTATCAGCTTGTTCTTTCAACTCGGGGTGAGCTTTGGTTAATTGTTTTGATCCCATCATATTTGAAAGGCGTTTTCTGGCAAATTTGGTAAAGACCCCAAGTGATTTGATTGGGTCTTGCAAGGCCGAAGACACTTCAGAAATTTTTCCCAGCTCTTTCATATCTTCCGAGGGGCCACGCACTCCCGAAAGGGCCAGCAGGCAGCGAAGGATTTCGTTGGTTCCTTCGAAAATGAGCTGAATTCTTGAATCGCGCATGATGCGTTCATAAGGATATTCTTTCATGTAACCGTTACCGGCAGCAATTTGCATTCCCATATCAACTGTCTGCCACAGGCATTCAGATCCATAGACTTTACAAACGGCAGTCTCCATATAGTAGTCGTTCATTCCTTTGGTCATGTTGCCAGTCGAGAGATAAACAATACTTTCTACGGCATAAGTCATCTCTGCCATTTTTGCCAATTTTTGCTGAATTAATCCAAATTCGGCGATTGGACGGTCGAATTGTTTTCTATTAGTTGCATGCTCAGTCGCCAGTGCCAACACCGTTTTCATCCCGGCAACACAACCTGCTCCCAGCGAAAGTCGGCCGGAGTTCAAAACGTTCATTGCGATTTTGAATCCTTTGCCAAGCTCACCGATAATATTTTCTTTAGGAACCACAACCTTATCAAAATAAACGGCGCGTGTTTCACTTCCGCGAATTCCCATTTTATTTTCTTTTTCACCGAAAGAGACGCCAACTCGTTCTTTCTCTACGATAAAACAGGAAATCTTTTCCACCGTTTTACCATCGACTTCATGATCAGTTTTACAATAAACAGAATAAAATCCTGCCAATCCACCGTTGGTAATCCACAATTTCTGACCCGTAATGGTGTACGTTCCATCTTTATTATCGACAGCTTTGGTTTTGATGGAATAAGCGTCAGACCCTGAACCAGGTTCGGTCAAACAAAAAGCAGCGATCACTTTTCCTGAGGACAGAAGCGGAAGCCATTTTTTCTTTTGTTCTTCATTTCCTTCGTTAAGTAAGGCGCGGTATCCGATTGATTGATGGGCCCCAATCATCGTTGCGACTGAAGCATCGTAAGACGCCACTTGGGCAAAAAGGCGACAATATAAAGTATAATCGAGCCCTAGACCACCCAGCTCTTCCGGAACGGCCATGCCCAATAGTCCCAATTCACCTAGACCCGCGATCACTTCATTGGGAATATGAGATTCAGTATCAAATTTCTCTCCGTTAATATTATCTTTGGCAAATTGATCGACGGCAGCCGTCATCTCCTTGGCCATCTCCACTTGTGCATCTGAAAAATGAGGAAAAGGAAAAATCAGTTTTTCATCGATTTCTCCGAAAAACAAACTGCCTACCACCGATTCAAAATTCCCCGACTCATTACTTGCCATTTTTGATCACCTTTTATTTTTATTAGTTAGAAAACCTACGGTAATAGAATACTCAATCTTTATTAAAAGGAAATTAAATTAGTACCGGTGAGTTTTACTCAACTTATTTTCAGTCTTATTTCTCTAGTTAATTAATTTAACTGAATAATTTATCTTGCTGTGAATCGCCGATCTTCTTAGAATAGTATAATAAGATAATATGCTTACACCACGGATGGTGAATTTGGTTTTGGGATTAAGGTCAAAATTAACATGAAGTTAAAAAATGAAAAAGTTTAAATTTAATTTTAGCTTTCTTGAGCGCTTCAAGAAGAATAAAAATGAAGAGCATGAGATTGGAGATGCCGACGCCCCACATGAAGAAGGTGGCCCGGAATCCGACTACGAGTCCGATGAATCGCCTGAAGATTTTGCCGAAAAGACCTTGGGTGGATTTAATATCAATAAATACCGACAGCAACTGCAAGAAGCTGAAGACACCGTTGACTCTGAGTCGGGGGAAAGTTCTGAAACAGAAATAGAGCAGGAAAATCGGCCGGAAGAATACGAGTCCACCGAACCCAATTTTCAATTCCAACAAATGCCCCTTCCCGGAAAACCTGAAGTCAGCAAAAAATTTAATTTTAAATTTCCAAAATTTAACTTTAATCCTGCTGCCAAAAAAATCAAAGCTGGCCTTTCGGGTAATTCTCCCATCAATGCTTTCGAAAAATTAAGTTGGAACGATTTTGTCCTTCGCCTCTTCTCTCCTTACACCCGAGGTAAAGTTCATTCGTTATTCATTATCCTCTTGGTTATTACCGTCACCTATATGGTCGGAAAAAACATGGCGCTCTTTTTTAACAAGCCTCAACCGGTAGTAAAAACGTCACTCCCGCTTCAATTGCCCCAGGAAAAAGCAAATACCACCATTCAAGACATTAATAAAATCACGTCCACCAATCTCTTCAACGCCAAACAAAGCGATAAGTCCGCAGGAAGCGAAGTTAAAAAAGATGTCGACAGCATCATCTGTCTTGACGCTGAAAAGGCCACAAATCTGGAAATAAAACTGCTCGACACCATCGTGTTACAAGACTCGGTAAAGTCGGTGGCCTCGGTTCAAATTCGCGGCAGCTCGGAACTAACCAACGTTCGTGAAGGTGAACGCCTGGATGAAATGGCCGAAGTTTCCAAAATCGGTCGGCTTAAAGTTATTTTAAAAAATCTTGAGACTGGCGATTGCGAATATGCAATGACTGATGCAGAGCCAGAACAAGCGATGCCGGATCTGAAAATACTTTCTCCCAAAGCAGGTAGGGCCCTTTTCAAAAGTTTGAACCCCAATATCAAAAATGTGGGAAATACTTTTAAAATCAAACGAACCTTCCGCGATTCTATGATTAACAACATGAGCGATGTCCTCACCCAGGCTAAGGCCGTTCAAATCACTAATCCCGACGGATCTTTATGTTTTAAAATGACAGAAGTTGTGCCGGGAAGTTTATACACCCAACTCAATATTCAGGACAATGACATCATCTGTAATATCAATGGTAAAAAAATTGATAATTTAAATGAATTGATGGGGCTGTTGGGAAGAATGAAAGAGATAGATCAATTTCAAATTGGTCTCAAAAGAAATGGGATGAATGAAAATTTAGAATATGGCTTTGAATAGTAAATATTAGGAAAATCTAATGACGAAAAAAAATGCATGGTTGAGTCCTGTTCTTTCAGCAACGCTCGTAATAACTGCGGGACTCTCCCCGGAAGTTATGGCGCAATTTGATAAGTACAAAAGCAAAACTAAATTTGGCCAGACTAAAACAGCGGCAAAAACGGCGACTCCCTCGGCGACGGCCCAAGAAGAAATTGCCATTCCTGACACTGGAAAATCAGCAAAGACCTTGCTTCAGGATACAACCAATTTTGTTCCAGGTGATGAAGAAGGCGAAGATGCTGAAGATGGCACTTTGTCTGAAGGTGGCGGGGACGATGGTGGTGACTCGCTAGAAGGTGGACGCGATACTTTTGGAAGAGCGGCCACTAAATCAGTAAAACCAAGTAAAGTGGACAAAAAATATGTCAACTTGAATCCTGAAACAGCATTTGGACCGGAAGTCGTAACCTCTTTTGATTTCCCCAACGTCTCTATTCTCGATTTGACCAAACACATGCAGAAGCTGACAGGATTAAATTTGATCCTTGATAAAGATATCAAAGGAAAGATTTCAATTTCCACTCCCGCTCCGATTACGATTGGCGATGCATGGAAAGCCTATCTTCAAGCTTTGAGCATCAATGGCTACTCCCTGGTAAAGTCGGGTGCCTATTATACCATCGTCAACAACCGCGATATTCGTTACTCTCCCACTACGATGTATACCGGAACCTACACTCCCAATACTGAAAACTATGTTATGCAAATCATTCCCTTGAAGTATGTTAATTCAAGAGAAGTTGCCAATTCATTCCGTCCCTTCATGTCACGCTATGGTCGTATCATTGAAATCAAACAAACCAATACCGTTATTGTTCAGGAAACAGGAACACACATCAACCGTTTGATGAAGCTGATTAAATTTATCGATATTCCCGGACATGAAGAATCACTGCAAATTATCAAAGTCAAAAATTCTTCTGCCCAAGAAATCGCGGGGCTGTTAGATAAAATCCTAAAAGGAAACGCAACTGACAATAAGTTTAAAACCTCAACCGCCACCGGACAAACCTCACAGGTTAATATTTCTAGAATCATCGCTGAGCCTAGAACTAACTCCATTATCGCCATGGCAAACTCCGATGGAGCGCGCGAGCTTCGCGATCTGGTGCTAAAACTCGATGTTAAAATCGTCGCCGCCGGCTCTGGACAAATTCACGTTTATTATTTGAATTACGGCGATGCCGAAGCTCTTGCAAAAACTCTTGCTTCGCTCGTTGGCAATGCACCGAAGGCCGGGGCCCTTGGAGGTCTTACCCGATTCTCCAGCCCAACCAGCACAACGGCCACAACTGATACACTTTTTAACAGTGAAGTAAAAATCACTGCCGATAAGGACAACAACGCTTTAGTGGTCACTGCTTCACCAACTGACTACGACACGGTAAAAACAGTCATCGCCAAACTCGATATCCCAAGAGATCAGGTTTACGTTGAAGGTCTCATGATGGAAACTCAAGTCAGTAAGGCCAACTCTTTCGGGATTACACTTTTAGGGGCAACTGGTTCAGGAAACTTACAACGATTCGGAACTGGAAATCAGGCCGATCTATCAAACCTTTTAAGCAACAACATCACTAACCTCTCCGGCCTCTTTTTAGGTGGTGGAGTTGGAAAAAATTATGACATCCCGGGACCCAACGGATCGACCATTAAAGTCAACTCGGTCAATGGTCTGATCACCGCTATCGCAACTCAAAGTGGAACCAATGTTCTTGCTACTCCTCAAATTCTCACTTTGGATAATGTGGAAGGCGCCTTCGAAAACGGGGAACAAGTTCCTATTTTAGAAACAACCAATGCTTCTAACGGAACGACTCAGACCTCTGTAAAACAGCAAAAAGTTGCTCTGACCTTAAAGATCACTCCGCAAATTAATAAAGCAACCCGCTTCATTAAATTGAAAATTGACCAAAAGATCGAAGACTTCTCCAGCCGAGCGCTTCCCGCCGGAGTTCAAAACAACGGTGTGGGAACTGTTATTCGCTCACTGGCCACTACGGTTGTAGTGCGTGACAAAGACACCATTGCCATGGGTGGACTAATGAGAGACAAAGAAACCAATACAGTGAACAAAGTTCCTTTATTGGGAGATATTCCGGTGCTGGGATGGTTGTTCAAAAATACAGTGAAGAGTGTTGAAAAAGTAAATTTGCTCTTTTTCATGACTCCCAAGATCCTTGCTCCTTATGAAAAAGGAAATGCGGAAAACGTAAAAGATCTTCTCAACAGAAGACAGGCCCACTTGAAAAATACGGTCAGCGACGATGATGCTTTTGCCACAACCGCCAAGGGGTTATACGAGAAGGCAAAAAAACAAGGTCAAGGTCCGCTTTATGATGTAACCGAAACGGCCAAATACCAGGAACGTAATCAATTGCCTGAATCCAATATTGATTCGGTCCCGGCCGAGGTAGATGCACCTGACTATCAACAGATTATTCAGAAAGCCAATGAGAAAACACCGCCTAGCTCTGTAGAGTAAGGCGTTTGGAGATAATGTGAAAATAACAGATCATATGCTTGAAAAAGTTGAAGGCCAAAAAGAAAGAATCGGCCAACTTCTTTTAAAACATACAAGTTTGACCGATGATCAGCTGGAAGAGGCCCTGGAAATTCAGCAGGAATCGGGAATGTTATTGGGAGAAATTCTCCTCAAGAAAAATTATATTCACCCTCATGACATTATAAAAGTTATCTGTCATCAAGTTGATATCCCCTACATCCCTGAAATAAAAATTGATGAAATTGATCCCAATCTCACCCTGAACATCAATATTAACTATGCCAAACAGCATGAAGTTCTTCCCCTTTTAGAAACAGATTACAGTGTGACGGTAGTTATAACTGATCCCTTTAATTTTGATGCGATCAATGACGTTCAGGAAATTTTTAAGAAAGAAGTAAAACTAGTCGTTGCTTCTCCCTTAAAAGTTCAAGATGCCATTAACCGCGTTTATGAACGGGCCAATAGAAATGTCGTCGATTCGATCGAAGGCGAATTTGATGAAAACCTCGATCTCGAAGGCCCGATTGATATTCTTGAAGCAGGTGCTGATGAAGCGCCAGTTATTCGATTTGTTAACTCCATCATCTTTCGCGCCATTAAAGAACGCGCCTCTGATATTCATATTGAGCCCTATGAAAAAGATGTTGTTTATCGTTTTCGCGTCAACCGAGTTATGCGCGAAATTTTGCGCCAGCCCATTAAGACTCAGGCTTCAGTCACCTCTCGTCTAAAAGTTATGACCAAGTCCATGGACATCGCTGAGAAGCGTTTGCCGCAAGATGGCCGTATTAAAATTAAAATGGCCGGAAAGGATATTGATATCAGGGTTTCGATTGTTCCCATTCAAAGTGGCGAGCGCATCGTTATGAGGATTCTAGAAAAATCTAATAATATTTTGACGCTCGAAAATCTTGGCTTTCACGGACAAATATTAAAAACGCTGGATGAACTCTCCAAACGAAAACACGGCGTGGTCTATGTATCGGGTCCAACCGGACACGGGAAAACGACCACTTTATTTGCGATGCTAGCGCGGATTAATACTCCCGATAAAATGATCATCACGGTTGAAGATCCCGTGGAGTATGAACTTCAAGGTATATCTCAAATTCAAGTTAATCATAAAATCGAGCTGACTTTTGCCCGGGCACTTAGATCAATTCTTCGTCAAAACCCCGACGTCATTATGGTGGGGGAAACGCGAGATTTGGAAACGGCCGAAATGGCGATTCAAGCTTCTTTGACCGGTCACTTTGTTCTTTCCACCATTCACACGAACGATGCTTCAAGTGCTCCCAACAGACTTATCGATATGGGAGTTCAGCCCTTTTTAATTGCCTCTTCCCTGGCCGCTGTTTTGGCCCAACGTTTGATTCGTACTTTATGCCTTGATTGTAAGGAAACCTACACTCCAACCGAGTACGACCTGCAATTGCTGGATGTGCACTCCATCCCCAACGACACTTCTCTCTGCCGAGCAAAAGGCTGTATTAAATGTAATTATATCGGCTACACGGGCGTAACAGTTGTTGCTGAACTCTTAATTATCACTGATGATATCCGTCCGCTCATCCTGAAAAAAGCAGACGCTTCAACTGTAAAAAAAATGGCGATGAAAAACGGGATGAAATCTCTGCGCCAGGACGCTTTAGAAAAAGTTTTTAAGGGCATTACCTCCGTTGATGAAATGGTTCGCGCCATCAACGAAGAAGATGAAGAGCAACATTGATTATTGAAATAAAGGTATAAATGGCAATCTATAGCTATAAAGGAATTGATCAAACGGGAAAAGAGGTTAAAGGCACAGTCAGCGCCGAAAACCTATCCCCGGCCAAAGCTCGAGTGAAGGCGATGGGCATTATGCTCATTGAAATTAACGAGCAAACTTCAGGTACTTTAAAAAGAAATACCGGATTTAGTTTTGGCAGCTCAGTCTCGATTGGCGATCTGGCCCTGATGACCAGACAGCTTGCCACTCTTCTTCGCGCTAAAATTCAGATTGTTGAGGCCTTCAGCGCTCTGGTTGATCAGACTGATAACCCAAGACTCAAAATCACGCTGTCTGAAATTCGCCAAAAAGTAAATGAAGGATCTTCCCTGGCCAAGGCCTTGTCTGATTATCCTAAAATTTTTGACAACGTTTATGTCAATATGGTGGACGCCGGAGAAACTTCTGGGACGCTGGAAGTCGTTCTACTGCGACTCGCCGATTTTACCGAGAGTCAGCTGCAATTAAGAAACAAAATCAAAGGCGCCATGACCTATCCGGTTATCATGATGATTGCCGGTGGATCGATGATTGGAATTATTTTCATGTTTGTTATTCCGAAAATCACAAAAATTTTCGTCAACATGAAAAGAGAACTTCCACTTCAAACTCAAATTACCGTTTGGATATCTAATTTTTTACTCAACTACTGGTGGACCCTGCTGATTGCGGGCTTCGCCATTTATTCTTTTGGGGGAAAATACATTAAAACCGAAAAGGGCCGCGCCCAATTTGACACTTTGGTTTTAAAACTTCCGATCGTTGCTGAAATTGTCACCATGATCAATGTCAGCCGCTTTTGTTCCACCCTTGCCACCCTTTTACAGTCAGGTGTTCCAATTCTGGCCTCAATGAAAATTGTTTCAAACCTCGTCTCTAATGTGCATATGAAAAAGGCAGTGGATGAGGCCCGCATTAGTATCTCCGAAGGGTCCTCGATCACTGGTCCCCTAATTAAATCTCAACTTTTTCCCCCGATGGTAACTCATATGATTAAACTCGGAGAAAAATCGGGAGAGCTCGAGCCGATGTTAAAAATCGTTTCCGAAAACTATGAAGATCAGGTCAATACAAAACTTAGTGGACTAACATCCGTTTTAGAACCTATAATGATGGTAGGAATGGGTTTGGTCGTAGCGTTCATCCTATTCGCCGTTGTTGTTCCTTTGATGGAACTCAATACAATTAGAAGATAATAAATAAGAATACTAAATATCTGACAATATCAGAATACTATTTCGGAGACAGAATGGAAAAAAATTTTTTTCAACAAACTCAGGTCTATCATCAACGAGGCTTCTCGCTGATTGAAATATTGATTGCCCTCACCCTACTTGCTTTAGCTGGTACGTTTGTCGTTGGTAAATTCATGGACAACTTACACGAAGGTCAGGTCAACTCCACTAAAATTCAAATGAGCAATCTGGAAGGTCGCCTAAAAGAATTCCGCAGAAAATGTGGATTCTACCCAGCTACCGAGCAAGGTCTGGAAGCCTTAGTCACTAAACCTTCAGGTGGCCGCGAGTGTAAAGACTATCCTCAAAACGGCTTCATCGATGGTGATCAGGTTCCTAAAGATCCTTGGGATAATGATTTTGTCTACGAGTCTGATGGTAAAAACTATAACATCTATTCACTTGGACAAGACGGAGCGCCAGGTGGAGAAGGACCAGATAGTGATATCTACCTGAAGGCGGGCGCAAAAGCGGCACCTGCAAGCGGTGGAGAAGGAAATAATGAGGCAGCTCCTCAATAATCGATTTACGACACTTCTCAAAAATAACCAGGGTTTCACTTTAATTGAAATTTTAGTGGCCCTGGTTCTTATGGCCATCGTTCTTGGCATCAGCGTTTCCGGCCCATTCTCATCCCGCAACGATCTCGACAAAGACGTCAACTCTCTGGAGCGCGCCATTCGCTATATGTCGGATGAAGCTGCCCTGAAAAACGCTGTGGTTCGTCTGCATCTAATGCTCGACTCTGCCCCACAAGAATACGCCGTCGAATACGGTCCGAGTGATTCTTTTATTCTTCCTCCTAAAGCGGAGTTTGAAACTACGACCGAATCAAAAGAAGAAGCTGAAAAAAAGAAACAGGTGACTAAAAGTCTCAATCAAAAATTTAACAAAGTTCAGGAATTCCAGGAAAAAAACAGCGAAATGACCGGCGATATCAGAATCGTTGGGGTAGGAACTGCCCAGTCTGAAAAACTTCAAACCGAAGGAGAAGTTTCTCTTTATGCTTTCCCCACCGGAGAAAAAGATGAGGCCCTAGTGCTCATTGCCAGCGATGAGGATATAATAAGTTTAAAGATCAATCCATTCTCCATGAAAATTGAGCGCCAGGCCTACCCGCTTGAAGCGATGGCAGGATTGGATCTAGCTGGGATTCAACAAGCAAAGGCCCGTGAGATATTTGAAAAATGGCAGAAAGAAAAATAGTTTTTAAAAAGATTCTCGGCAATCAAAGTGGCTTCACTCTAATGGAAGTCATGATTGCGCTGGTTATCTTTTCCATTTTCGCTTCGGCCTTTGTCACAGGCCAAGGATACAATCTGCTCGATTCAGGTAAACTTAAAGAAGAAATGTTGATGAAGGATTATTGCGAAAATAAAATCAACGACATCATCGTCAATCCGCCTGAGCTTCGTGACTCTTTGACTCTTTCCAAAGAAACCAAAGACGTTGAGGCCAACAAAGATTACCAATACACTGTAGAATATAAAAAATTCTTTATTCCAGACATGAATAAGATCACCGGCGAAGAAGAAGCCGACCAGGAAGAATCGGCCCAGGCCCAAATGGAAAAAAGAATATTTAAAGTTTTTAAAGAGAATATGGAAAAGATGCTCTGGCAGGTTGAAGTGACTGTTAAAAATAAAACAAATGATTCATCTTTTAAATTATCAAGCTGGATTTATAACCAGAATGCGGATGTAAAAATAGATGCGCTATAAATGGAATCACATTTTGAACCATTCGGGCTTCACGTTGGTGGAAGTTCTGATTGCGATTATGTTGCTGGCCTTTATTTCGCTTCAAACTTTCCGCATGGTCGATGACAGTACCGACACCAAAGAAAATGTATTGCGAGAAGATCAGGATTTGCTGCAGTCACTGACTGCTGTAAGCCGGCTGGATATTGATATCTCCCAACTCTACTCGCCGCTTTATGCCTATTCCAAGGCCAACCCCACCAACGATCCCAATGCGATCTACCAGGACAATGCTTCTTCTAAAGGTTCATACGATGGAAAAGCAAAAAATGGCATGATCATTCCTCAGTTTAGATCTGAAGATAAATCGACTTTGGTTTTTCTCACCACTTCTAATCGCCGAAAAATTGCGGATGTAAAAGAATCTCGTTTTACCTGGGTGCGATACACGCTAAGGGCCTCAGAAAAAAACGAGGATGAAGCACTTAATGACAAAAATCCCAATGCGGCCCAAAACGATTTGGTCCGTCAAACGATCAGTACTGATATCTTCCGCAGCGATTTAAACTGGTCAGACGTTAAGGGCCAGGTACTCATGTCTCATGTCAAAAGCATTGAGTTTAGCTTCTGGGATGAACGCAACAAAAAATTTGCGGCATCACTTATGGACTTAAATGAAAACAAAAATGCCATCCGCTCGCTTAAGATGAATTTGGTTTGGGTGGATGAAAATAATAATGAACAAAAAATTGAAAAAATTTATCGCATCCTGCATCCCTATTTTAATAGCAAATTGGATGATATTAAAACGGGTGGAGCTTACGGCGGCGGCGCAGTTCCTCCCGGCATTCCTAACCCTAATGATGTCGGCGGACAAGGAGGCTCAGGTGTACACTTCTGATTCCTTCTTGAAAAAAACACTGAATAATGAAAAAGGAATTGCTCTCTTAATGGTGATGGGAGTTATTGCTATTCTTACTTTTTTATTGGCCGATTTTACTTTTGAAACCAAACTCAACAAGATTAAAATTTATAATCAGCAGGATAAAATCCAGGCGAGACTCAACGCCGAATCTGGTTTAAATTTCGCTCTGGCCAAGCTTCGCCTATATCAAGAAGGGCGAAATAAAATTGAAAAAGACGAAAATTTGAAAACGGCATTTCCAAGCTCTGACCTGGAAGCCATTATTATTCAGCCTTTTATTTTTCCCCCTCCCGTTTCCGGCAAGGCAAATATCATCCAGAAAACAGCAGTCAATGAATTTTTGACTAAAACAATATTTCGCGGTGAAGTCAGCGTCGTTTTTAATAAGGTCTCAGGATTTTTAAATCCCAATACCCTTCGTATTCTGCCAGTCAAAAATGAACAGAACCAGGCCAGTGGACTTGGGGACCTGGCCCAACAGCAACCAGAAGCAGATCAAGGACAAGGACCAGGAGCACAAAGTAGCACTACACGTCCCGGGGCCGATGGAAAAACTCCGCCTCCACCTGCTTCGATCATTATTGAAAAAAAATTAACCGAGACTCTCGAGCGCCTGATTAAAGATAAAAATGATACGGATGAAGACTTTCATCAGCGTTACGCCAATGTCGATGCTCAGTACCTGGTGAAAGAATTGCAGTTTTACGTCAATGATAGAGGGGCCTTTCAGGATGCTTCTCGCGCCGAAATTGAGGCCAAATTCAATCAGAAAAGCATCACCCCCAAATTTGCTCCCATGAGCACGATTGATGAACTTTACTTACTCCCTTCCTGGGATGATGCCCTTGTGGATTTGATCAAAGATAGAATGAGCGTCCATGACGTCAGTGTTATCGCGGTAAATGAATTGACAACCGATGACCTAAAAATTTTATTTCCGAGCATCAACAATATTCAAATCGAGGAATTTTTCAAATATCGCGACGGAGATGTTGATAAAAAAATTAAAGGGAAAAAGTTTAAAGATGGTGAAGATTTCAAAAGAGTCATTACCAGCGAACTAAACATTGTGGCCGAAAGCGAATATCAAGAAAGGATGACTTCACTTAAAAATGCCGGCCTGGTGATTGATACCTCCGGAAAATTATATAAGGTGATTTCTCGGGGAGTAATGAATAATGCCGTTTATAACATCGTGGCCTTTATTGATTTACCGATAAAACCTCAAACTAAAAAAGCTAATACCCCCGCCGGCCAGACACCGCCACAGGGAGAAGAGCCAGAAGAAGAACAAGAGCAGACAGGCACCGCTGCCAATCCTCCGCTTGAAGCTGATCCCAACAAGCAGGAGAAAGCTCAGCCGGTGGAACTGCTCAATCCGCGAGTGGTAGAAGTCAGACTTGAATAGTCGGGTAACGTTTAACATAAACATTTTCTCCTATCATAAAATTGTCTTTTTCGATAAACTAAATCCATGAACATATTGGCAATTGATATAGGATCTTACTCAGTCAAGTTTGTTGAAGTAAGGGCCGAACGAAAAAATTTGATCCTGCTTGAAAAAAATGAAATCATTTTGGATGAAGCCAAATCTCATTATCCCAATGCTAAAACTCCTCAAGAGTTGCAAAAAGAAGTTGTCGCCAACTATATTCAAAAAAAATCCAGTGAACTTAAAATTGTTTTTCAAGTCCCCAACGAGATGCTGACAACCAGATACCTGGAAATTCCAGGTACATCCAAACGAAAGACGGAACAAATTATTCCCTTTCAATTAGATGAAAATCTACCTTATTCCCTCAATCAGGCCCATTTTAGTTCAAGACTTTCCAAACACTCTGGTGGCTTTAGTGTTCTTTCAAACATTACTCAGCTTAATGTTTTCAAAGATTTTTTTGGCTACTTCGAAAATAAAGATGCTCAGCCGACAACCCTCACCTCTGAAATTTCGACGATGCAAGCCTATATTGATCACATTCGGATGAATGATACCTGCTGCATTCTGGACCTGGGCCACAAAACAACCAAGGCTTATTTTGTTCAGGACCGCCAGATCGTATCCAACCACACTTCGTTTGTGGCCGGAGCAGCGATTAATGAAGTTATTTCTAAGACCTATCAAATATCCTACGAAGATGCGGTCATTTACAAACACGAAAATGCCTTCCTGCTAACGGATGAGCAATTAGATGAAGTCTCTTCTGAGCAAAAAGAATTTGCGCTTTTAATGAAGCAGGTTTTTAGCCCGCTGATTCTCGATATCAAAAGATGGGAAATCGGTCATCGAGTAAAATTTGGAACAAGTATTGATAAAATTTATATTCTGGGAGGATCTTCACTGATCAACAGCCTGGATAATTTTTTAAATTTCCATACCGGTCTCTCTATTGCTCCACTTCCACCTTTGCTTGATTTGAAAAATGATTATGCTATTCACGAGAGAACTTTTTATCTCGCTAAAATGATGGCCATCTCTCAAAAGATACCAAGTAATTTGATTAACTTTTTGACGGGAAAATTTCAGACCGCATCAAATGCTTTTATCTCCCTGCACTCTGCCGTCTTTATTTGGGTGCGATCAACCTTTATTGCCCTTTTGTTAATTTTCGGACTGACCAGCGAGCGCTTTTTCTTTCTCTCCAAACAGGCCAAGTCCATGGATTCAAAAATAACCGGACTTCTCAAGACACCTTCACTGGATATTAACCGTAAAGATCAAAAACTTTATAAAACAAAACCAGAAAGTGTCCTCACCACTCTTAAAAAGAAAAATAAAATAGTGAAAGATGAAGTCACATCCATTCTTTCTTCCAACAGCATCAATGCCCTCCGACCCCTTGCCGTTTTAAGTAAAACGATGAACTCAAATCCCAAAGTGAACCTAGAGCAATTTTCAAGCGATGGTCTTATCGTCAATGCCATCTTTTCTTCAGAGGATCCACTTGAACTTGAGGCAATGAGCAAACACTTAAAGGGAAGCGGACTCCCTGAACTGAAAGTTAATTATGCAAGCGGTAAAAATATTTTAACCATCGAGTTTGCAGATCGAGAATAAAATGGAAAAATCCAAGAACGTCTTTATAAAAATAGATGAATTTATTTTTCAGCAGCTTGATCTTTTCAAAGCGGAAGGAAGTTTTCAAAAAATCCATGAACTCATCACCACTCTCGAGGAAGAACAGCAAAAAATATTTGCCCAAGTCCTTACCTTCTCGCTGCTTTTAATCCCTTATGTTTTCGTCGTCAGCTTATGGTGGGGAAATCATAATATGAAAAAAAACGCGGAGATTAAAAACCAAATACTGGAACAAGTTTCAATTTTAAACGCCAATCGGGATGCGCTGGCCAATGTCAGCTCCAACTATCTAGCTCCGGTCGCCATCTTGGGACAGGAAGATCTGGACAATAAAATAAGAAATATCATGTCGATTGCCAATATTGAGCAGAATAAAGTCAGTATCCTGAATTTTACCCAGGTCTCCACCACTTCAACTCTCGCCAAAGTTGAAGCCGTCTTGAGTTTTAAAAATTTCGGGACAGAGAATTTCTCCAATTTCATGCGCTCCTTGGTTGAAACTGAAAAATTTAAAGTTCTGCGCATCAACCTCGTGAAAAATAAAACCTCAAATCTGCTGGAAGGAGAAGTTTCTCTTATGCATTTAGGGAAAAATTCGGCATTCTAACCAGAGTAAAAATATGAAGCGCAAAAGAATCCAATATAACGAGCTCAGCGAAGACATCTACGGCCCCAGATACTGGAGCCGCGCTAAACTTATTGCCATTGGAATTGTCCTTTTATTTTTTGGATTTCTTTTTAATTTTTCACTGGAAGAGAAAATAAATAAATGGCTCCTGGCCACCCTCTCGGCCAATGAAGCTTGTCCCGTGATCTTTGAAAAAGTGGAAATTTCTTATTTTTTACCAAAACTCACGATCAAAAAACCTGTCATTCTTGGTTCCTGTTTTGGGCAAGTCAACAACCGGCTTCCCCTTCAAAATATCAAGATTTCAATTCACTCACCAAGTTTTTATCCTCCGGGGATAAAACTGCATGCCTCCATCGTAGAAGGCAAAACCAACATCAATCTCTACCCGGTTATCTCTCCCTTTTCCCAGTATATCGATATTGAAAATTCAAAAATAGACGCTCAAATATTTGCGGCCATGAACAGCGATAATGTTTCTCCTGTTGCCGGAAATCTTGCGATTGATGGCTTTTTAAAAATGGAATCCGGAACGCTGGTCGACGGCCAGCTCAATATTAGTTCTAATAATTTTTATCTTCCTGCTCAAAACATCAAAGGTTTTGATCTGACCTTGATTAACCTTAAAAAATTGAGCATCAAAGCTCATTTTGCCAATAAAACCACTTTGCTGGTCGACCAAGTGCAAATCGGTCAACCAGGTATGCCTTTAGAGTTAAAACTCAAAGGAAACTTGATGGTTAATGCCAACAGTTTTAGCAATTCTCAACTGCAACTTGCGGGTACTCTCCATTTATCAAATTACATTCTGGTCAATTTTTCTTTCCTAAAACTTTTCTTGCCTCAAGAAAACACCAGTGGTACCTATCAGATGAAAATAGCTGGTCCAATTGGCCATTTAGGGCCGCCACAATTTAATTAAAATGATGTCACCGCTTGAAATAGAAAATACATTACGCCTGCACTTAGACCATCTTTTGCCCCATCATAAGATCCGTGAGGTTTACGAATACGCCTTACTGCCTGGTGGAAAACTTTTTAGACCGCACCTGGTCTGGTCTATCCTATCAGATCTCGATGGCGATCTTTTTTTGCAATCTCAACAAAATAGATGGTCTCCCCACGCGCTGCTGGCCAGTGCTGTTGAGTTTCATCACAGCTATAGTCTCTTGCACGATGATTTGCCCTGTATGGACGACGACACCAGCCGAAGAGGCAAGCCCTGTACTCATCTCGTATTTGGAGAATGGCAGGCGCTATTGGCCGGAGATGGCCTTCTAAACCTCTCCTACCAGTTGATTGCAAAAAGCAAACATCCTCGGGGCCTGGAATTGATGAGATTTTTTTCCTGGGCGCTGGGTCCCAAAGGTCTAATCCATGGTCAAGTTCTCGATCTATCGCTGGAAATGACTTTGAGTTTGGAACAAACCCTGCGCACCCACGAACTAAAAACAGCGCGCCTAATTCAAGTCGCCATCCTGGGAAGTGCCATCCTCACAGGCCATAAAGATTTTTCCAGAGAAAAAAAGCTGTGGAAATTTTCTAAACTTTTAGGTGTTAATTTTCAATTAATCGATGATTTAAGCGAATTGGCAGCGCCAGTACTGAGCGAGCATGAAATTTCAGTAAACCCCTGGCTGGCAAATCCTGAAATGACCTCCACTCAACTTCAAAAACAGCTTCAGGCCTTTAGCTCTCTGGCCCAATCTTTAAAACTGCTAAATACCGATAAGATTGTCAGTGAGTATTATCAAAAAATGCTTAAAATCATCACTCCGAATCAAGCGATAATTGAAAAGCATTTAAATAAAAAAATTGATTTAGCGCCAGTTATTCTTCTGATTCAAAACTTCGGTTAAGGACAAAATTTCAATCAATTTGCTTTTTGCCATTACCAGCTTCTGAACATCAGATTCAAGAAGCACTCTTTTTGTTTGGTAGGAATGGGTGGAAGTTGAAACCAGCGGGGCCCCAGCTTTCATCCCTTGATCGAAATAATCGTGAGGAAGGTCATCTTCTTCATAATCATTAAAGCCTGCTTCGACCAGGTGTTCGCGAGGCATAAGAATCTTCATTTCTCCCCGCGCCCGCTCGATAGATAACTTGTCATCAAATAATAATTTTTTAATCAATAAAATGGCTTCTATGTCCCGGTGCTCGTAAAGTTTTTGTCCGGAGGAAGACAAAAGTGGAGCAATCTCGGTGAATTCCGATTCCCAAAAGCGAAGCACGTAAGACTTCACTCCAGTAAGTGCACAAACTTCATTTATTTTAAAAGAAGATTTGTTGGGAATTTCAATCGGTTCATTCATAGTTTCAACTGGCCGCAAGGCCCGCCCTTCATAGGTTAATCGTTATCGTCTTCATCCGGGTGGAAATCGATATCTTCATCACCTTCATCCGTGTTCGACATAAATGAGCTAAGTGCTCTGGCCGTACCTTCTTTAGGTGGAAGCGATTTATTCTCGTTGCCTTTTTCATCTAAACGGTGAGCATATCTAACCGTCACGTCTTCTTTTAGCACTTGTGATGGCTTAAAAGTAAGAACTCGTCTCGCTGAAATATCCATCGCTTCACCTGTCTGTGGATTTCTCCCGACACGCGTGGCCTTATCTCTGATTGAAAAATTTCCGAAACCAGAAATTTTTACCTTCTCTCCTTTTGAGAGAGTGTCTTTGATAACTTTGAATACCAGATCAACTAAATCCGCAGCTTCTTTTTTTGAGAATCCTGCTTCCTTGTAAACTCTTTCGACTATGTCAGCCTTCGTTAGACTCATCATCTTCCTCCATGAAAATTACGGTCGTAGCCATGCCCTTATATTAACAGGTTAACAAAGAAGGTCATTTTTATCTACACAAAAATTAAGTAATTAGCAGATGCCCGACTATCAAAGTCTGACATCTGCTAAAAATAAGATCTATTTCTTCTTAATTTTGGTTTTGAAAACCTTTTTGCTCATTTCTTTTTCAATTTTTTTCTGAAGATTTATCTTTTCCGAGTCTTTTTGCTTCATCCAGGCGGTTAAACGCTCATCGACTTCTCGTAGTTCTTCGATCAACTTTTTTTCGACCAGACTTTTTGATTTTGCCACCCGTTCAAACTCTTTCAGGGCGGCCGTATCATCCTTCACCATCAAGGCGCGTTTTTCAACTTCCTCTTTAGTCATACGATAAATGGGCATATCCGCCAGGTATTCGGCGAAAGTAAATTTTTTCTTATCTAGATATTCAACATAAGATTTACGATTGGCACTTTTGGTCGCCACTTCGTACTCTTTTTCTTTGATGAAGCGGATAATTTCATTGTTCTGTCGAACTTTCCTTTCATATTCTTCGCATAACAATTCGTAACGGCGCTTAACAACTTCCAGTCTTTTTTGGGCAAAAATTTCAATGATCTCTTCTGGAGCGTTGAAAATCCTTACTCCGCGCTCAGAAATCAGCGTGTAGTTAGGAACCAGAGTTGAAGAGACAGAAAGTTTATTAATAACTTCCTGCAGTTTAGGCTGCTGTCCTTTTTTGAAAATCAATTCAATCTTAATGTCGTTGTTAACTGAACTGTCGATAAAATCTTTGATATAATCTTCTTCGATATATTTAGTTAAGTAGCGATAAATTTTTGTTGCATCATAGCCACGCGGAAGCTCGGTAATATAAATTGATCCGTTAATTTCTTCGAAGCGCATGCTGAAAACCAGGCGTTTCTTCTCATCCACTTCAATCTTGTTGCGGTAGTTATGCACATAGCATTTTAATTTTTTAGCTGTTCCGTGTTCAACAAAATGAATAATCGAATCAATCAAATCGCGGTGGTGAAAACTTGGAATAACAGAGGAAAAGCCCGTTCCAATTCCTTCCGCTCCGTTCATCAACATCAAGGGAAGTTTCGGCAACAAACAAACTGGCTCCATGACTTTTTCATCATAGTTAGGAACCATCGCCACCTGATTCATGTCATCAAACAATAAAAAGTCTGCCACTTTTCCCAATTTACATTCAATATAACGAGAAGCGGCCGGTGCCGTTTCCATTCTCTCCCCAAAATATCCCTTTTTATCAATCAGCGGATAATTATTGGAAAAAGTATAATCCTGGGCCATGTTAACAATGGCCGATTCCACCGAAGCGGGACCGTGGGGATGCAGAGTTAGAACCAAACCAGTCGCACTTGAAACTTTCATCAATCCTTTCGATTGATTTTTCCAGAGGGTGAATAGAATACGTCTTTGTCCTGGCTTCAAACCATCCTGCAGATAAGGAATGGCCCGATCCATTAAAGTATAAATTTGATAAAGTCTGTATTCTTCTTTTACGACTTCAGTTAATGAAACTGAATCCAGAGCGTGAAGGTATCTTTCTTCCATTTATTTTTTTCCTTTTGCTTTTTTGGTGGCCTTAGCGACTGGAACTTTTTTGGTAGCTTTTTGAGCGGCTTTTTTAGCCGCGGCCGCTTTCTTTTCAGCCGTAGGTTCTTCCAGGTCACTTAAAGTTAATCCAGTTGATTCGGTATCAAGCAATAATTCTTTTCTTAAATTGGTATCTTTTCCAAAACAGATATCAAGTGTGTGTTTAGCTGATGACATATCATCAACCGTAATTTTACAAAATTCATCTCGGCTCAAAGTATGCTTAAAGGCTTCAGGAGACATCTCTCCGAGTCCCTTGTTTCTTTGGATTTCACGAATTTTGGTATTGGTTTTTTTCAATCGCTCTAACTGCTCATCGCTTTCCACAAAGAGAGTTTCTTTGTCGGTAATAACCTCAAAGAGTGGCGCTTTGGCAAACTGGATGGCCCCTTGTTCGAACATTTCCGGCCAGAAAGTAAAAAAGAAATTCACTAGCAAAGTATTGATGTGACCACCGTCAACATCAGAGTCGGCCAGGAAGACAATTTTTGAATAACGAAGATCTTTTACATCTGCAGGTTGTCCAATAGTCAGACCAATTGAGGCCATGATGTCCATGAACTCCTGGTTATTGATGACGTCGTTGATCGAGGCTTGCATAACGTTCATCGGTTTACCCTTGAGGGCAATTCCACCTTGGTATAATTTATTGCGAGCGGATCTGAGACCACCGATGGCCGAATCCCCTTCGCAAATAAACAGGGTGCAAAGATGGCGGTCTTTGCGCTCGTTGGCATCCAATAATTTTTCGACTCTTTGTTTTTTGGCCTTTCTTCCTTTCAACGAAGCGTCTTTCAGCTCCTGGAAACGATGGCGTGATTTGGCACGTTCCACCACCAATTCTAAAAATTCCTTATTTTTTCTGAGGAATTTTTCGATATTTTCGTTCATAAAATGCTCGATTCCTTTTTCAAGGTTTAAATCGCGCACTAGTTTTCTTTTGGTCTGTGATTCAAAACGAGGATTGGGCATGGTGATACCCATGATGAAATAAATCCCGGTTAAAACATCGTTGTCGATGACCGTAATTTTTTCTTTTCTCACCGTTCTTTCAATTTTTTCCTTAACTGCGTTGATGAATATTCGTTTCACCCGATCGTGGTGAAATCCACCGTCAAAAGTTGGCGTCGAATTGACGAAAGAAATGAATTTTTCTCGGTCATCTGAGCGTTTATCGGTGCAAATAGAGAGGTGAAAATCGATTTTCCCTTTAACTTTTTTGCCTTTGGCATTTTGTGCTTCATAGACAAAGGTTTCTTCCCCAAAAATTTGGGCCGTTTCCGAGTCAATTCTTTGGGCCAATTCCAGCAGACCTTTCTTGAACAGGTAGCGCTCGCCGTTAAAAGTGAATACTAATCCCGGATTATTATAGGCCAGATCGATAATTCTTTTTCGAAGTAAATCTTCATTGATAAAATTGTCTTTATAAACTTCTTTGGAAAGCACCAGGGTAACACTGACCCCAGAAGCACCTTTGAAAGGTTTTGGCTTGGTCTTATTGGTTTTAAGAGCACCGTCTAAAAATTCATAAGTCTGCTCTTTTTTCGAATTATAATGCCTAACCGTTGCGATAAAAACATCGGAAGTCAGACAAGTGGCCGCAGCTCCCAGACCGTTTTGCCCAAGTGTTCTGTAGAGAAATCCCTTCTCGTCAGTTTCTTCGTCTTTAAATTTCGATCCGGTTCTAAATTCAGTATAAACCTGGGGAACTTTATCAATAGGAAAACCAATTCCGTTATCGGAAATAGTCACCGTCTTTTTATCATCTGCTAATTTGGTATGAATTTCTGTAACATGCCCACGATAATACTCGTCGATCGAGTTATCGAGAATTTCTTCGATCGCCTTGGTTTTGGCCTGATGAAATTTAACCGTTTTAAATTCCACGCCATTAGGCTTGTAAATATACGTTTCTAAATCTTCAACATCGTTACTACCAAAAGTAAGCGTGATACGATTGCGCACATGCCAGCGTTGGTCCTTGCTTTCAATTACCGCATCTTTGGTGCTACCTTTTCTTACAACAGGTCCTACACTACTCATTATGTGTCCTTTTAAATTCCTAAATATTGGGAAATAATAACCTTAAAATTCTCTAACTTTGATGTTAGGTTAAAGATCGAACCATCTAATCGAAAAGGTACAATGCGTTACAAATTTATTTTATGGGCCCTTTTTTTGTCCTCAAATCCGCTCTGTTCTCAAGAGCAAACGCTCCAAATATTGCCCTATAAAAAAAATATTAAAGAAAATATTTTGGCCGGTCAGGTGTTCTCCGAAGCAAAAGTAAAAAGCTTTAATCAAAACCGGGAACAATCCCTCCATTTTTCGATCGCCGGCCTGCACCCAAAATCCTGCTCCTACGCCTTAAAAACCCTTTCGCTCTATGAAGAATATCAAAATTTTTTAGGTTTTGTGAAAGAGTCCCGTTACGATGAATCAAAAAAAGAAATTAATTTCGTGCTCTCCCATTTCCTGCTTCCCTACGACATGCGTTTAATCTTTATTCTGCCAAGAATTTCCACACCCGGAACTTATCCCTTTAGCTTTGATATAGGATTTTTGAAAAACCTGCGGGGAAATATTTATGTCATCGATCACCAAGGAAGATGTCTGTTCTATTCCAGCGCCGATTGGCGTGGCCCGCATACTGG
>Ga0208115_1000070_pt1 | contig 30396 bp, 26 predicted proteins | sample LakWasMeta4_LOW4_2_FD_183856 | JGI IMG/M metagenome (GOLD analysis project Ga0208115, IMG submission 183856) | Freshwater sediment methanotrophic microbial communities from Lake Washington under simulated oxygen tension - Sediment Metagenome... | ecosystem: Environmental > Aquatic > Freshwater >...
ACATCAATTACACTGGTTCACTCTGGGGCCGAGGCCAACGAAACAGCGCTAGGTTATTGCTACAAATCTCGAGTCAATAGCGATGCCAATAAAGTTCTGGCCTTCGAAGGCTCTTTCCACGGGCGAATGATGATTACTCTGGCGGCAACCTGGAACAAATCTAAACGCGAGCCATTTGAGTGGAAAAACTATCTAGCGGAATACGTAAAATACCCAGAGCTTAACGACAGCAATGTAAACGTCTCAATGCCCGCCAGATGGAGAGAAGTCTGGAACGAATCGGCACTCAAAGATTTCGCTGTTCCTGCTGACTGGTCTAATGATCCGATGATAAAAAAAGAAGTGGATTCACTCGTTAGTGTGAGAAACCAACTTCTTTCTAAAAAGATTTTCGCCATCTTAATCGAACCAATGCAATGTGAAGGTGGAGATTGTTACTCATCAGACCGCTTTCATACCGCCTTATTATTAATGGCAAAAACTTTTCAAGTGCCTGTCATCCATGACGAAGTTCAAACGGGCTTTCACTTGGGTAAAGAATTTTTCTGGCACCGCCAATTCGACATGAAAGGTTTAACTGGTGAACAATTAAATCCTGATTACGTCATTTGTGCTAAAAAAGCACAAATGGGTATCGTCTTAAGCCACAAAGACACAAAAAATATTTTTCGTGGTGAAGAATTTTCAGTGGCCTCGACGCTCAGAGGATATGCTCATGCCATAAGCCTGGATCAATGCCAGCCAAAAATTCTTGAACTTGAAAATTTGGTTGTACCTCGATTGAGTTCTCTTCTCAAAAAGCATGAAAAGTTTATCTCACGACCTCGAACCAATGGTCTGGCCTTTGCCTTTGACCTCCATGATCCATCTCTCCTTAATAAGTTTGTCGACCTACGCTTCAAGCACGGCCTTCTTTATTATCCAGCGGGAAGCCAGACCTTGCGCTTCAGACTTAACACTGCCTTTGGCGAAAAGGACTTGGATTTCCTTTTTGATCGTCTGGATTATATCTGTCGCGAACTTTTCTTGAATGAAGTCCATCCTATTCCTACCCACGTTGAAACAGATGTCACTGATGCCACTGAAAGTTATGAGTGGCATGACCTGCTCATCACTACCAAGTTGGAAAAACTTCAAGGTAAAAAAATAAATAGCAAATATGTCTTTGATAAAATTGAAAAACTCATCACGCTAAAAACAGACGTAAAACTAATAGAGATTTCAGCGGACAATTTTTTGAATTACCGTCAGGACATAATGGTTCTCGAGAAAAAGGTTTATGAACCGGCAAGACAGACTGACATTGAAAAATTTGAACATACTGTCCTTAATAAAAACTCTATCTGCCTGGGAATTCTTAACAATAAAGATGGCAAATTGGTGGGAATTGCTTTTGCTGGTCCCTTAAAACTTTATCCATTAGAGCGCGGGGTGCGCATGGATCCTAACTTCGCTGAAGAAGACTCTCTTTATATGCTTGATGTAACCATTGATCCATCTTTGCAAGGATCCGGACTAGGGCGAAGTTTAAAATACGCTCTTTCGGCCATGGCGCTGACCAAAGGAATCAAACGGATTCAGGGGCGCAATCGCGATCGTCTCGCCGGGGCCATGATTAATATTAATTTATCTCTTGGTGCCGTTGAGCAAAATTATCTGCGCGAAGATTATCCTGACTTTGAATCTCACCGCGATGTTTTTTACTACACAACCAAGGCCGATTGGAAAAAACCGACCATTCATCTGGCGAGAGCAACCACGATTCCACTCTCCGTGAAAAGCTTGAACAAAGAGTATTTTGATCTTCAGATGCCCTTCGCTGTCAATAAAGTATGTCTTTCTAATTTTGTGAGCGAAACTTTTTTAAAGGGCATAAAAGAAGTCATCAATATTCTTCCGCCTCATTTGCGCCACGGTTATACTTGCTCCGGTCAGTCTGAGTGCGTGGATAAAGTCGCAAAAACGATCTGGGTAAAGTCTCCTGCGGAAATCAAAGACAAACATGTGACCAAAATGATGACTTTCAAAAATCATTTTTTTGGCAATGGCTCAGCACTGGCCCGCTCTTTGAGTCTGGATAGTGATCCTTATTTTGATGTCACCAAACTTACTAATCCAAACGAAAACAATTACCGTGACGTCTTAAAACTTGTTGAAAGTGAATTTGAGAAGGGAACTTATCTCGCTGTATGGATTGAACCGGTTCTGCAAAAAACGATGGCAAAAATGCCATACGAATTCTTAAGAGGCCTGCGCGATCTTTCGACTAAATATAAAGTGGCGCTGGTTTACAACGAAACTGCATCTCAATTTTACCGTTTCTCTCATAAAAACTTTTTTGCCTCTTGTTTTGCAGACATCGCCCCAGACGCCGGACTCATTTATTTCTCAGGGCAATCGGGCATGGCCTTCGCCAGCGATAGCTATTATCTCGAGCAGCCCTTAATGATGATCAGTACTTGGGACGGAGATGAGTTCTCTTTTAATACTTACTATCATTCATTTAACAACGTCATGAAGAATCAGGAAGATTACAAAGAAACATCTAAACAATTTCATCAAAAGTTGGTTGATACTCTTTCGCGCTATGAAATAGACATTATGAAAATCGACAATGGATTTGGATATTTTAAAGGATCAATTCCTTCTTCGCTCAGTAAAATGTTCGTTCACAACGGCGAACACTATATCGTCTGCCCATCCTACGATTCAATGAAGGAGTATTTAAACTCATGAACACCAACTGCCAATTTCCCTACATCAAATACCAAAGCGGAAAATCTTCTAAAGAATGGGGCCTCTCTCATGGTGAAGAATACAAAGCGGCGATAAAAGAACTGGCCGAAATTCGCAGAGGCCTAATGCTGGCCAAAAACCCAGCACTCAGCAGAAAGCTCGACGAAATGGCCCATGAGCAGCTTGAGTTCTCAAGAAAATTTGCTCCCCATCTGGTGCAAGAAATTGAAGGAATGGCCATTGGTGCCGATCTAACCCTCACCGATTTGGTGATTCTCAATAACTATACTGATTTTCGAGATATCAGTTTGCCAGAAGAAGGCTGCTCCACAGTTCATATTCAAACCCCCTCCGAAATTCTCTCGGGACAGACCTGGGACATGCATCGTTCTGCAAAAAATTATATGTGTCTCGTTCATGTCCCAGCAACTGATTTGCATTCGGCCCAACTGGTTCTCACCCTTGTGGGGTGTGTCGGTCTAATGGGAGTCAATACTCACAATGGCCTAATCGGTGTAAATAATATCAATACCAAAAATGCCAAAACGGGACTTATCTGGCCGGTACTTGTGCGAAAAACATTAGAGGCCAAATCATTGGGAGAAATGCGTAGCACTCTGCTTAGTGCTCCGGTTACATCCGGCCATAATTATCTGATCAGCTCGCCAGAAGGTGGTGAACACTTGGAAATCACCCCAGCACTTTCTGAAACCGTCGGCGCTTTAAGCCGTGGTCAAGTCGGTGGAATATTTCATACGAATCACTGCCTGGGATATGAAGTTGAAAAACTAGAAGATAAAGCTTCAATGAGTTCAACAACCTTTAAAAGATATGAATTACTTTCTAAGAAAACTTACAAAGTAACTGACCTCACTGACTTTAAACATCTGCTGACTGACCACGATGAATTCCCTATGTCGATTTGTTCGCATTATGAAAGTGGTGCCCAGGATCCATCGTTTACCTGCGCTGGTGGAGTCAGTGACTTAAAGGCCGGCAATCATATTTTCTGGAGAGGATGCCCGGCCCACGACAGCGACTACAAAGAATACGAATTCGAACTTGATGGAATGGATTTTAAAAAAATTAAATAACCTTGAGAGTTTTATGGATCTTCCTTTTTATGTTTCCTGGAGCAAACAAAAAAACGCTCCTAGTTTTGAAATAGCCTCGGTTGACGGTGCTACGGTTACCACCACGGAGGGTCTACGCTTAATCGACATGACTTCCATCAGCTACCAGGCTCATTTTGGACACAATCACCCAACCATTATCAAGCATATCAAAGCGCAGCTCGATTCAATTCCGATGAGTTCTCCTAAAGGGATTTATCCTCACAAAATTGAAACAACCCGTGCGCTTTTAGACTATATGGATAAAAAAGACGGTAAAATTTTTTACACCACCGGTGGAGCTGAAACCGTTGAAAATGCCCTCAAAATCGCTCGCGACGTAACGAAAAAAAGAATCATCCTGGCCAGAAGTAATTCCTATCACGGAGCGACTCTCGGAGCTCTCATGGCCACTGGCGACTGGCGAAATCCAATGCATCTGACTCCTGATAACTGGGTAGTAAGAATTCCCGAACCGGATGAAGTCGACGCTCTTTCCAAAACTCGTGAAGTCATTTTAAAAACAGGCCCCGAGCATATTGCCGCCATCATTATTGAAACGATCACAGGTGGCAACGGTGTATACGCTGGCACAAAAGAATGGTGGAATGGTCTTAAAAAACTTTGTGTCGAATTTAAGATATTACTGATCATGGATGAAGTAGTTTGTGGATTCGGACGCACTGGAAAACCTTTCGGGTACATGCACTACGAGGTTGAACCTGATTTAATCTGCCTGGCCAAAGGAATTTCCGGAGGTATGATTCCATTCGGCGCACTTTGGACTTCCAAAAAGATTGCAGAATATTATGACGAAAATATATTATGTTGTGGATTAACCAATTATGCCCATCCTTTGGGAGTGGCGGCCTTGCAGGGGGTCTTGGAAATTGTTCATGATAAAAATTTTCTCGATAATTTAGCACAAGTTGAAGGGATATTTATTGAAGAACTTGAAAAACTAAAGGCCCTCCCTATGGTGAAAGCAATCAGAGTTCATGGGATGTTGTGCGCGATTGATCTTAATCATTCCATTGACGCTAAAAAGTTTTTCCAAAATGGACTTTATCTCGTGGCCCAAACTAACCGGGTCATCTTAGCTCCTCCACTTATTATTTCAGAATCCCTATTAAGAGAGGGGATGAATAAACTGGCCCAAGTTCTCAAGGAATCAAAAGAATGAAAAATGTAAATAATCCGAAAGTTTTTAGTGATGCACTTAGCGCTCTTCATGATTTTCAGTCTGGAATGACTTTAATGAGCGGTGGTTTTGGCCTTTGTGGTATCGCTGAAAATTGCATTGATGCTCTCACCACAATGAATGTAAAAGACCTAACGGTAATTTCCAACAACATTGGAAACTCAGGAAGAGGTCTGGTCAAAATTCTTGTGCAAGAAAAAATTAGAAAGGCTTGCTGCTCCTATGTAGGAGGTAATCCAGACCTTGAAGTACGCATGCTCAATAAACAAATCCAAGTTGAACTTATTCCTCAGGGGACATTTGCTGAAAGAATAAGAGCGGCAGGAATGGGCATTCGGGCTTTTTACACACCGACTGGCCATGGAACACTTATAGCTCAAGGCAAAGAAGTAAAAAACTTCGACCGTCCATGCATTCTGGAAACGGCACTCCATGCTGACTTTGCAATCATCAAGGCCCAACGTGGAGATACATTTGGGAATCTTTGGTTCAAAGAAACGGCCAGAAATTTTTCTCCCCTAATGGCCATGGCCGCCAAGATGACCATTGTCGAAGTCGAAGAATTGGTGGAAGTCGGAGAAATTGCCCCGGAAGATATCCATCTCCCAGGAATTTTTGTCCAACGGATCTTTCAGGGGAAAAATTATAAAAATGATATTGAATTTTTAATAACAGAAGAAAATTAAAATCTTAGCAAGGAAAAATAGATGGCCTGGACTCAAGAAGAAATGGCAGATGAAATCGTCGCCTTTTTTAAGCCTCACACTTCAGTTAATCTGGGAATAGGAATGCCAACTGCTATTGCGGAGCGAATTCCCGCTGATCTCAATATTATGATCCATTCTGAAAATGGCGTTTTGGGAGTCAGTGGACGACCAAAAAAAGACTCTGTCTCACCGACACTTATTAACGCCGGTAAAGAAACGATTGCCATAAAAAATGGCGCCAGCTTCTTCGACAGCTCAATGAGTTTTGGCATGATCCGCGGCGGACACATCGATTATTGTGTATTGGGTGGAATGGAAGTCGATGCAGCGAGAAACCTGGCCAACTGGATGGTTCCCGGTAAAAAAGTCACCGGAATGGGCGGCGCTATGGATTTAGTGAATGGCTCAAAACAGGTAATCGTCATGATGAACCACTTTTCAAAAGATGGAACGGCCAAACTCCTGCCACTCTGCAATCTTCCTTTTACCGGCCTTGATGTGGTCGACCTGGTCGTCACTGAAATGGGGATCTTCAGGCCCTTGGGAAACAAATTCGAGATTCTCAAGCTAGCAACCAATGTCTCCCGGGAAAGTCTAAAAATAGCAGCGGACATACTTAACTAAAAGACTCAAGATGTATGACTTTGATAGTTTCATCTGGGGTCTTTTTGTAAGATGATTTGCGAAAATCTTATTTACAAGGAAGGCCCTATGAGATTATTACCAATAGCACTTGTTGCTTTTTTCTTCGCCAGCAATTCATTCGCACTCACCAATTCAACCCCCGCTCTATCCCCGGATTGGACTCATGTCATGCAAATCAGAAGCGATGCCCCCGACTCAACTGGTAACACGGCACCGGGCTTCTGTAATGCGACTTTAATCCATAAAAATGTCCTGATTACTGCCGCCCATTGCGTAAAGCTTGCTTATATTTCCGGTATGAAAAAAATTGATATTGAAGTTGGTCAGTATAAATACATCACCCGCAAAACAGATGGCCAAGTTGTTCGAATCGGTTACGCCCCAAAGTTTAAGGTCACAAAAAATGTTCAACTGGAACTGCCACGCACCCTTACTGACAAGATCGCTCGCCGCGGTGAAAAAGCGGTGATCTCTCCATCTGAGGATGTGGCCCTTATTTGGTGGAACGAAGAAACTCCCGAATTTGCCGACATCACCCTGGCGGATGTAGTAGGCCCTGCCGAACACATGAACTTAATTAAAGATATCGCTCAGGCCAATCTGACCGCGGTTACTGTTAACCCCTTCAGTGAAATGAGCCTGGACACTAAAAGAATGTCGGCCTTAAACGCCGTCAAATGGAAAGGCTATGTTTATTCTAAATCAACTGGACGAGTGGAAGAAGGCGATAGTGGCGCCCCACTTTTTGCTATCATCAATAACAAGTTAAAAATATTTGCTGTTGTTAAGGGAAAAGCATCGACTATTTTTGACAATTGGGATGCCTACTCTGCAGTCAATCCCCATCTTTGTCAGATCAGCAGTGGGCTGCCAACCTTTATTAAAATTCCGGCGTGTAACAAATAGCCTTTAAAATAAAAAAGGGGGCCCCTGCAAAGCCCCCATTTTTTTTGGCATCCTGCCACTAGTAAGAGAACATCCTATCCTCTACAATATTAAGTATAACCGCATTTGAATTTTTGTAGTAAAATTTTTTATGTGGGTAAAGTTTTCCACAAAATCTTTAAAACGGGTATCATATTAGTGGTGCCATATTGGTGCTTTCAACTAAAGATAAAATTCATCAGGAAAGTAGAAAGTGTTAAATCTCTTCACATCTCTTTTTGGTTTCAAAAAAAACTATAAAATCCAATCTTTTACCTTCTTTATTCCCTCTCCTCCACCCCGCTCCACGGGCTACAGAGAAAAACAATTTGATAAGCTTTTTTATGAGTTCATCAATCAGGGCTACAAGATCTTGAACTTTACCACTCAGGCATCTACTGGAGAAAAGTACTCGGGAATGTGGTTGGTTTTTATCGTCCAGGCGACAAATGCCAAGGCGGAGGCGCTAAAGCTGGATGAAATTTTACACGACTCGCTCAAAGGAAAATCAGTGGTAAAAGATTCAATTGAAGGCTTTTACTATATTGATGACAAGGCATCAGAGCATGATTAATAAATATCTCCCTTTCGCTCTTTCCCTTTTCCTCTTTTCGAGTTGCGGATTCCTGTCCAAAAAAGTTGAATCCTTAGTCAGTCCCGAGATCGACACTGCTGCAATTAAAAAAGAGACCTCATATCCTAAGCTTAATAAAAAAAATCTTTATTGTTTTGAAAATAGAAAAACCCATCTGCTTCTCGAAGATGAATCAACCATAAAATATTACCGCCCTTTAATTCCCTCCATTTTCGAATCAAAATCTTTCAGTTTTATTCAAAAAGCGGCCATCTTGTCGCTAATTGAAATGAGCAGACGCCCGGATAAAGCATCACCCTCCGCCCGCCTGCAATACTATTTACGATTTAATAATAAAACCCACTACTATGATTTTCGCCCAGTCGGCCTTGATGACGATAGCAAGATGCCTTTTCTGAAAGGCATCGAAATTTTGATTAAAAACTTTGATCCTTCCAAAAATTTGAATAGTATTGCCGAAATCCTTGATAAAGCGTTGCCAGAAAATATAAATGTTAGTCCCGAATTAGAAAAATTTCTTCAAACCAACAGAAATGAACTTTTAAAAAATGAAAAATTAGTTGAAACCTTTTTCAAAGGTGATGAAGTTTTAACCAAACATGAATCGTTCAAGCGAATTAATTTAAAAAAACTGATTTCCAGCTTTTACAGCGAAAAGATTGCGACCGATGGGTTTTACGAGTCTGCAAAAAATTCATTATTTGCAATTGATGCTGGCGACCCGAATCTTGAATTAAAATGTAATGTTGACATAAATAAGAACAATGGCCTCAAAGAAGAACTCTTTACGACCGAACAAAAAAAATCTCATTATTTTGCCATCAAAGAGGGAAGCAATTTTTTTATAGCGGTGAGTTCTGCCGTTATTCAAAAACCGTTTAAAAATTATGGCCCAACCTATTTTTTAAAATCCAGACCGCCCCCAACCCCACTTCCAATTTGCCAATTAAAAAACGATTTGCAGGATATCACTCTTTTCTCAACTGCTGGCAGAAATCCAGCGCAGCATTTGAAGCACTTAATTTCATATGATATTAAACAAGTCGACTCCTACCAGTCATTAGAAGAACTGCTCACTTTCTCACGCCATCTCTTTCTAAGTGATCCCGACCGAATTTTATATGAATCCAAAAGAGGTAGAAAGGCACAGCTCGATTTTTTCCTCACCATGAACTTTCCGATCTACCATGTCGAAACTCTGGGGGATATCATCGGCGTGGCGGCCTTTAAGAGCAGACAAGGGGAAGAAAGAAGTTTAATTGTTGATGACAGAAGCCTGGCCCGAATCTGGTGTGGACCTTGAAGCAAGCAATGAATAATTCAATTACCGTTTTTGGTAAAGCATCCCAAAAAATCATCACAAAAATACCAATTCCCCCCCATTTTCCCGAAGATTTAAGCTTAATGGATTTTTTAAGAAATAATGCGATCACTATCGCTTCAAGCTGTAGTGGTGTTGGTACTTGTCATAAATGTCTGGTTAATACTTCACTCATAAGCTGCCAAATAAGCTTAAAAATATTTATTGAAAAATACCCTCAACTGACTGTCGAAATCTCTTATTTGTAGACTTTAATCCAAAGTTCTTTTAGCATAAATTAAGACTATAACCACGGTAGAGTATGCGCTATTTATCAATTGATCTCGAAGCAACTGGATTAAATGAAAACGATTATATAATCGAATTTGGAATGATCCCATTCTGCACTGAAACAAAACGCGTCGAAGAATCACTGGCACGCAATTTTTTTATCAGATGTCCCTCCTTTGAATCGCTAAAGCCTAATTTGGCCCCTTGGGTAATTGAACATAATGAAAAACTTATTCAAAAGGCCCATCAATTTGGAATGCAGATGGATAGCTTCAAGGACGAGCTTGAAACGTATCTCTTAAGCAAAGAAGTAAAATCTTACTTCAAGAACGAAAACAAAGAAAAAATTATTCTTTTTGGTAAGTCTATGAGTGCAATCGATTTGCCTTTTCTCAATCGCGATCTTGGTTGGGATTTTATGCGTAAATTTTTTCACCACCGCAACCTCGACCTATCTTCAACCGCTAATACCTTGATCGACCTAAAATACCTTCCGCCCGAATGCTCCTCAGGCTCTCACTTAATGAGACATTTAGGGATGGGAGAAGTTAAGCATACGGCGCTAGAAGATGCTAAAAATACGGCACTGATGTATATCAAAATCCTTGAAATGTTTTCAAAAGCTCATTAAAAAAAGAAATTATTGATTTTGAGCAATGAAAGTTGTGGGATCAATGGCCTCGCCATTTTTTCTTATTTCAAAATGTAAATGTGGACCGGTAGTTCTTCCAGTCATCCCAATTTGTGAAATAACCTGGCCCCGGTAAACTCTTTGTCCCTGACGAGTGAAATTATTCTTGGCGTGAGCATAAACCGAAAAGAAGCCATTTTTGTGGGCAATGACGGTAATGTTTCCATAACCACCAATCTCACTTCCAGCATAAACGACAACCCCTTCTGCCGCGGCGACGATATGCGAACCAATACGGGCCGAAATATCAATTCCTTCATGCGCCCGTCCCCATCTATGCCCATAGCCTGAGCTAATAGTAGTGCTGGCCGGAACTGGCCACAGAAACTCTCCCGACCTTAAATAGGCCTTGGGATCAAAAGGACGTGCTTCAAAGTCTTGAACTAGTACTCCACGTTTAAGAGGGATAAAAACCCACTCACCTGGAGCTATAACCTTTCCGGTATTTGATTCTTCAATTTTTTCTTTAGGTACGTTGAATTCCTTGGCGAGGGTATCGAGGGTATCAGTCGGCTTGACCTGGACATAATGGCCAGATTTCATTGATGAACATGAGAATGCCACAACAAACAGGAACGAAATAATTAAAAGTTTTCCAATTTTGGCCATTAAACCAATCTTCCTTTATTTTGATAATCGAGGTGCCACATAAGAACATCTCTATCTTGCAAACATCCTTGCTTCACCCTTTAAAGCTTATTCGGTCAAAGTTTCATCATTCTTGAGTAAATTTGATCAAAGCTCAGGCAGGGATTAAAATTAGATATACTTGATTGTACAGGGTTTTTGATAAAATTTGAAGCAGTATAATAAAACAAATGACATTTCTCACTTAGTCCCCGGAGCGCCAATATTGACCTATCAGAGGTCCCGAAAAACAAAACTGTTTTTCTGTAAAACCTCCATCTCCTTGCTCAGCTTGCTTAGGTCCACGTTTCGGTAACAGACCTCTATTTTGGAATTAATAGGAAATGACAAAAGATTAAACTCGAATAGCTCAAATAACGAGGCCAATAAATTGTCGTGCCAGTCAATCTTCAAAAGCATTAAACTACTGTCGTTAATTTTAGAGTGATATCTGGTATAAAAATTAGTCGCAAAATTATTAAGCAAACTGGATCGATGCAATTCTTCAAAAAAAGAGAAATTAAAAACAAAACCTTTAAAATTTGTTCCTATCAATTTAGAAGGATCTGAATCTTTCGTAAAATTCAATAAATAGTTATAATTAAAATTTTCGGGAGCTGCTTCTGCTGACCATTCATCAAATTCAAAAAAAACGTTGTTAAGGGCCCTGCCTGACTTTTCAAGATCATTAATCAGTTTAGCTACCATTGGATCATTAGATCGTTTAAAATGTAAAAAAATTCGATCTGTTGGATCCAACAAAGCAAGAATTTGTTCTAAAAAAACATACTCTTGAATGAAATTAAAACTTAACGGAGAGAAATCAAAACAGAAATCTTTCAGACCCTGAAGCTTTAAGTGCTTTAATGTTCGTTTATCGTAAATGCCTTCGACTCTTAGTTTCTGTCCCATGAAAACCAGTATAACCCAAATTGGCCTTTCGTGAATGAATGAGGAGGAAATTGCCTGATTAAGAGCGTAGGAAATCTAACAATTCCTTAAAAAAAAGTGGACGGTTTTCTGTGCCAATAGACTCCGGATGAAATTGGTAAGATACTCCCCTAACCCATTGCCGCACTTGAATTTCGTTCTGACTTTTTCGAGACTCAAACACTCCCAGGGAGTTATATCGTTGGACTAAAATATTCTTATTATCGAAATTGATTTTAACCTGTCCGCCATGTGTTGGTTTTAGTGAAGCTCGCACCGACATTCCATCGATCAGGGCCAGAAGCTGATGCCCTAGGCAAATTCCCATCAAAAAAATAGAAGCATTATTTTTTAGCGCCTTGATATCAGAAAAATAATTTGTATATTCGACAGGATCCCCTGGACCAGGTCCCAAAATAACGGCAGTAGGCGTTTTGATGCTTTCCAAAAATGCTGGAAATTTTTTAGGAGAGAAAAAATCCTGATGTGAGACGACCTGAATATCTTTTTCATAGGCATATAGTTCTGTGGCAATATTAAAAGTAAAGCTATCTTCAAAATCGATAATATAAATTTTTGTTTTATCTAACATTGAATGATGTAAAATTATTTTCGTTATAGTTTATATAAAATAACAGTCCGTACTTTTTATCAATAAGATCCTTTGCATAATTGAACTCTATTTTCCAACAATTATTCAGAGGTGAATACAATATAGAGTAGTTACTCTGAGTAATGCGTTTGGCCTGAATATTATAATCAACACTATTTTTTAATGTAATCAAATCATTTGGGCTCAAGGAAAGATTATAACCCGCCAACTTTGCGACAGGAGTGTTCGAGGAATTAAATGAATTATAAGTGAATGTCCCCCCCAGACTGGCCCTGTCAAAATTATAGGATGCTGAAGATGTAACTTTATGCTCAGAGGTTCGATGAAAATAAAATTCTTGAATGCTCAAACTAGTTCGATTAAGAGTTAATCCCGTATTGATATAAAGTCGGGTCAATTTGTCGACTAATTGGTCAGATTCAACATTGAGATCATATCCTTGAGAAACTTCAAAAAAAGCAATATTAGCGTATTCAAAATTATCTTTTAAATAACGTCCATCAATATAGGGATCAAATTTTTTGGCCATTTTTCTGATCAAACGGTTATTCCACTGTAATTCGATTGTATTACTCAATGGAAGTGAGTCTTGGGCCGTAATCTGATTTGTCACATGCTCCCGCGCTCTGATGGCGTCTATATAGTCGAATTGTCCATCGTCACTTTCAATTTGATTTTTAAATTTTGCATTTCCACTGATTTTTTGATCAGAAAGATAAAAATGTTTTAATTTATATTCTTGCGAGTGACGATAACTATTGTTTGTCACCAACTTGAAAGCTTCCACCTTACTATTTTTTAAACTAGGCAGTGAGCCAATCGTTGTTTGAGAAACATTCGTTTTTAGAGACTCTTCTATCTGATCGACAGCTTTTTCTTCTGTGTAGGCAAGACCAAAAACGCGTTCAAGTTCAAACTTTGCTTCTGTTTCAAAAATCAGTCCCTTTTTGGTAAAATGTTTATCCTTTTCAGTTGGAAAGTTATACTTCTGATAATCAAGCTTCAACTGATGAGAAAAGAAAACTGGTCCCAAATTTCCCAACTGCCAATTCATATACGGAGCGAAATTTAATCGGCGGGCGTTTCTTATTGGTCCCGAAGTCTCTGCCTTATTTTGTTTAAAAATTGTATAATCAGAGCTTAATCCAAATGAAAGATTTTTAGCAAATGGATACTTGCTATGAAGAACGTTATAGGGAACAGAGGAAAAATTTAATTTTGGTAGGATTTGAACATAACGATTATCAAACTCTCGAGGGTCACTTGTGAACATGTTTTTATTAAAATAACCTTCTGCCGTTAAAGAAAAAAGGGAGGTGCGTCCTTCTAAAAAACCACCGCCTCCGACTTCTGTTCCCCTCATTTTTTCTTTGGTAAAAAAATCCAAATCCCTGGCGGTATCCAAGTCAGAAGTATTGGTGAAGTAAAAATGGTTATTTAAATTATGGGAATAAATTGAATGGAATTCAAAATCTGAAAAATGGCGGTAAAATGTATCTCCACTTTGTTCTTTATTTGTTTTAAAGGGCTGATAGATTTTATCATTAAGTTGTAATGAATTTATTTCAACCCAGGTTTTCTCTCGAAAATTCTGTCGGTACTGAAACTCTCCCCCCAGACCTCTGTTGCCAAAAGTGGATGGTGTAATCGTGGCATCTTTGTAATCGTCAATGGCCCAGAAAAAAGGCTGCTGATAACGAAATCCTTCTTTGGAATTAAACCCAAGCAACGGAAATAACAAACCAGTTTCTCTTTGTTGTTTAATAGGAAATACGATGTAGGGAAAATACATCGCAACAACGCCATTTATTTTAATAAAGGCATGTCTCAAATTGACGTATTTACCCAATTCGATCGTTACATTTTTACCAAAGACACTCCAGGACTCCGGACAATCCCGACAAGTGGTGTACTCCGCTTCTTCGGCATAAATAATATCAGGTGAAGTTTGAAGAATTTTTTTACCAGTAACCACAAAGTTTTCGGAAAGAACCCTGGCATTTTCCAGGTCAATTTGTCTTGATAAAAAATTGTACTTAAGTTTTGTTCCATACAACGTCATGTCTGGAGCAATATAACGAACGTTTCCAATAACCTCAGCATCGCCAGTGGTAAAATTAATTTTAGCCTTTTCACCATAGATCGAATTCTTCAAATGAGTGATAACGACATTGCCAATGGCCTCAAATTCATTTTCACTCGATTTACGAAAGGCCTTGTCTGAAAGAACATTTATTTTTTGCCCGAGATCAAATTCAAATGTTTCACGGGCCAATAGTGTTGAAGTATAAAAAGAGCAGCAAAGAATAATAAATAGCTTACAGTGACTGATGGATAAAACGTTGAACTTCTCCCACAAAATAGTAAGAGCCGCAAACCAATATTTTTTGATTTTTTGATGAATCAAGTTCGCTTTTCCAATCAGTGACAAAATCTAACAGTCCTTTGTTAATTTTGTTAAATTTATTTTCAAGTTTTACTATTTCACCCAGTTCCAACGCTTTTGGATGAACGAAACTGGTTATTAAAAGTTTCGATTCTTTCCCAAAAAATTCAACCAATGTTTTCAGCATCACTTCTAGTTCATTGGATGGCCGCTTCGAAAAACTGAGCAACACTGTAGTCGGCAAAGGAGAAGAAGATTGAGGTGAAAAAAGCTCAACCATCCGTCTTACGCCATCTATGTTGTGTGCACCTATAAAGATAAGGGTATTTCCTCTAAAAGTCATCTCCTCTCTACGCCCTTTAAACTTTGGTATCGAATCAAGATCTGGAATTTGTTTTTCTGGTTCCAGAAAGGAGAAAAGCTCACGCGCCATCTTTTGATTTTCACTAAAATAATTAGCTTCTGCTAAGTTTGAGAGGCAAAGAGGTCTCCAATCAACACCAAACTCTTTACAATAAATGCTGGTTAAATCATTTAAATACTGCAGCCGAAATTGAGTAAAAAGCGCTTTTCCCCTTCTGGCAACGGCAATTTTTTCGCTCAAAATCCGATCGTACCTCGTACCGAGGATGGTCTGGTGATCTCTAGAAATTGAAGTTATACAGGCGCAGTCTGCATTAAAATGATTTACAGCATCCAGCCTTCCCCCTAGCCCCACCTCTAAAAGCAAATGCTCCAGGGCCCTCTTCTTTGAGTCAAAGGCCAGTCTTAAAAAGACTAAAAATAAAAATTCATAGAAAGAAACAAGTAGCCCCGAGTGTTCCTTTTGCAGAAAATAATGGGTTCCATAAATCTCCTGCTCCAGCTCCTCATACGAAATGTCTTCTTTCCCGATACGAAAGCGCTCTCGCAAACTCAAAATATGAGGAGAGGTCCAAAGCGCAGTAGTTAATTTCGCAGTTTCTAGGAGATAAGACAAAGTATGGGCCGTTTGGCCTTTGCCATTGGTTCCAGCGATGATGGTTACCTTAATCTTGTTTATTTGAGCCAATTTTACATACGACTCAAACAGTGATCTGGTCCGCTCAAGGCCAGGCGTAAAGATCTCCATCCCATAATTTTGCTGGATAAATTCCAGCAGTCTAAACTCTTTTTCTTCATTAAAATCAATCATCATGCTTCCATTTGGCCATTTTTATTGGCAGTTGAAAAGTGGCTTCTGAGCAATGCCCTAGCATATTTCTCAAGCTTTAATTGAATTAAACCGAATAGTAGACTGAAAACTTTGGTTTTGTTGGAGAATAGTGAAATGAAATTTTTAACAACCCTTATTTATTTTATATGTCTGTGGCAAATGGCAACGGGGGCCGAGGCAGCTGAAAAAAATAAAGCAAAAGCTAAGGCCAGCTCCGCCCTTTGCTCGCAAGATGAAATCACCAAATTTAAAAGCGAATACGTTAAACTTCAGAATGCTCTGAAATATGAAGGCAAAGACATTGAACTTAAAAATGGAAAAGCGCTGGCAGTAGGAGAAGAAACAAATAGTGATAATTCTCCTGGACTAAAAATAGAAGAAACTCTGTATAACCAGTATAAAAATGCTCTGGTCAAAGTTGGTAAAATCTATCAGAAAATGAATAAAGAACCCAGTTCAGACGATAAAAAACTGCTCCAGAACAATCCTGATTTAACTAAATTTTTTAAGGCCATAGATCCAAAAAATACCGACCGTAAAATCATTGATAATATAAACAGTGATGCTCTTTTTGCTAAACTTAAAAGCGTAAAGGTGGTTGGCTTTGAATTAAGCGATGAAGACACCTATCTATTGAAGAGACTCATCATTCATTCTCAGGATCGGATTTGTACGCTCGAGAAATATATCGAGAAGAAAAGCTCTACCAAAACTGCCTATCTCGAACAGTTAAAAAAATTACCTCTGAACAAAATGATAGAATCTCTCAAAAGTTTAGGCGGTGCAGAACTGCAACTTGCGAATGAAGAGACCACCATTTCTGAAGCTGTGAAAGAGTCTTTGCTTCAATTGCGAAAAGTGATAAAAGACAATAAAAACTGTGAACTTAAATTAACGAACTCCCCTCAATTGGGAGATGTCGTTCAAACATGTAATTATATCAAATTTATCAAGTCGATTTCTGCAAATCAGTTTAATGAAATTGAATCTATTCTTCACTTTATCAATGCCAACCAGCATGCAAAAAATGCTCGCACCGGCCTGGATTGGATAAATACTCAATTTTCACAGGAATCAAAAACAAGTTGCTATAGTGATCCCAACACAAAGGAAATCTACGTTCAAAATTTTCCTTTGATTGATGGTAAAACAATCGACACTGCTAAATTTAGTTGTTCAAAAGGAAAAACGATCCTCAAAGCAGAAGCTTGCGCCAAAGGCCTGAACTTTAACCTAGAAGATAAATTAGGAACGAAAATTTCCCTAAAAAATGAAGGCGATGACTCAATTACCAATTTTTCAATAAAGGGCGCTGAAAATTGCCTTAACGTCTCTTTTAACTCTGCTCCAAAAGCAGAAGCGGAAATTAAACCAGAAATTAAATCAGATACAAAACCAGAGACTCCGCCAGAAACAAAAATAAGCGTAACGCTAGAGAATGCCTGTAAGATTGATGGTCCGTGCCAGCAGAATAAATTGACGGGAGAAATGCTTAATTTACCGAGTACCACCATGTTCAGTTGGGATTTGAAAACGAATTCTTGTTATTCCGTCTCGGCCATTGGCCAACCCCGTGTTGATATTTGTGCTGAATTAAACTGTAAAAAAGATCCTAAGAATATTTGGGATGCTGAAAAGAAGGAATGTACAGTTAACCCCCAGGGACCAAGCACTCCGGTTGTTCCGCCCGTTGCAGCAGAAGCTGCTCCCAGCAGCGATAAAGAAAAATGCGAGAAAAAGGATGCTGAATGGACTTCGCCCCCTGCCGTTGCTGGAGCTGCGGCGGAAGTCCGCACCTCACGATACTCTTGGGATGGCAAAGAATGTAAGGATAAAAAGGCCGCACAATCAGGGCCGCAAGAGGAAACTGAACCAGAATCCAAACCAGAAGTCGTTTATCCAAATAAACCTGTTCCGGGTCGTTTTCAACCTATAACGATTCCGACCAGACAAATTTATATTCTTCCTGGTATGCCTTAAGAATTTTAGGGATTAAAAAACATAACTCGTATCACTTGATCCCAAAATCGTAATTCTTTCATCATTCAGCTCTTCAATTTCCTTGAAGAGTTGGTGTTGAAAGTTTGGTTTTAAATGCCCTAAAAAAATAGGGACACCTTTAGGCATTTTAGCAATCTCTTGCTTCATCGTTGCCGGCGTATGGTGCTGACTGTCTGTCGCAACCTTTGAGAGTGCATTTGGAAAACTAACTTCCGTAAATATCGCTTTCAAATTTTTTATCTGCTTAGCATACTCCCAAATTTTCTCCGTGGGTCCTGTGTCTTGCGTAAAAATGATTGAGGTATTTTTGCGTTCAATGATAAAGCCAAGTGCTCCGACCTGATGGTTTACTGGAATCGGAAGAATTCGATATCCACCCAACTCTAACCAATTTTCAGGTTTGATATCATGAAATCTCAACGTCGGATTTTCTTTGTTCGGCAACATGGTAAAATCTGGCCAGATTATATCATTCAGCAAATGTGTTTTAATGGCATCTTTGATAGGTGCATTTGCATATATCTCAAAAGGTTTTCCTTTCATTCCGAAACAATTGTCGGCCAAAAAAGCCAGATCAGAAATGTGATCAAGATGAGCATGAGAAATAAGTATATTGTCAATGTTCGCCTGCTCCTCGATTTGTATTCCAGAAGCAACTGAACCCGCATCTATAAGCAATTTCCCATCAATTAAATAAGAGGTTGCTTTAAATCCTGGAGAAACTCCACCATGACCGCCAATAATACGAACGAGCATAACTCTATCCTAATTAATAAATATTCTTCTTAAACATATTTTCGGGGAGTTTGGGCCTGAACTTAAAAAAATTATTATAATTTCCTATTCTTTATCCGAGCGTGAAAGTTGGTCATAGATCATTTTAGTCTCAACCCCAAGAATTTTGGAAAATATTTTTGCTAATTTTTTCGGGCCACCACCTCTTTCCATATAATCCTTAACCATCTCCATTACTTCATGATTATTCATTGGTGCATGCTTCAAATTTTCCACATGAAAAAGAGCGACAAATTCCCCTTTATCCATGATCAATTTTTCAATTTCCTGATTATTGTTTCTGGTAATACGATAAACCGACTCATATAGTTTAGTTAATTCTCTAGTGACAATTAATTCCCCATCGGGCAAGGCCTGGAAAAAGGATTCAATCGTCTCGAATATCCGATGAGGCGACTCGAAAAAGATATGGGTCCCCGGAATACTTCCCAGATCATGGAAAAAGTCTTTGCGTTCATTTTTTGATCTACTGATAAATCCCCAAAAATGAAAAGGCTGCGGAGGAAGACCACTTAATTCAAGCGCCGTTACAACAGAAGTCACTCCCGGTACCGTTTTGATATCAATGCCCTCCTCTCTCATCTTTTTTAACAGGGGGTAGGCCGGATCTGAGATTAATGGACTACCTGCATCTGAGACGAGATAAACCGTTACGCCCGCTTGAATTTTTTCGGTAATATTTTTAATTTTTCCTTCACTATGCTCGTGAAAGGAATCAATAAATTTTGACGAATAATCTATCCCCAATGACTCCAGCAATTTTTTAAAAACGCGGGTATCTTCTGCGTAAAAACATTCCCCAGCTTTGAGAGTTTCAATTGCTCTGAGAGTGATATCTTTGAGATTTCCAATGGGAAGACTGACTAAAGTTAAAGACGACAAAATTGATCTCCTTAATACAGGCAAAAATCGTTGGGCTTTCGAAAAATCTAAGATGGATGCTACAATCAATTTTAGCACATCTAACCTTTAAAAAGGAACGATCAAATGGCGATGAAAGCTCAAATCAGAACAGACTCACAAGGCAACATTACAATTCATATGAATGGTGGCCTAGACTACGAAAATTCAATCCCACTTCGCCAGGAACTTCAGGTTCTGACAGAGCAAAACCCGGCCTCAACTATCACTCTTGATATGCATTCCCTGGATTTCGTGGGTTCATCAGGAATTGGAATTTTTGTAGAAACTCTTCAAATTCTCAATAAAAACAAAGCGCAGATAAAACTCTCGAATGTTAAAAATGAATTCATAAAAGTTTTTAAATTATATAATTTTGATGCTTTTAAACTAATCGAAGCTGATTTCGATAGTGATGAAACAGAAAACTTAAACCAGAAATACGGAAATAGAAAAAATACTTATCAGAATTAAAATTGATAATTTAGAAAATTAACTACAAATAGAGGATCCTTTTTAGGGTCCTTTTTATTTTCAAAAGCGGCCAAACGGTATCCATCCAGATCGGGCGCAAGAATTGAGGTCTGATCATCTTCGTATGGACTTCTGCTATCGGGATAATAATCTTCGCGCGGTTGTTCGTTGTAGCCACGCTTTTTCATTTCATAACTCAGGATAACGTACCCACCAAATAATAGTCCGCCGTAGAGCCCTAACGAGGCACCTTTAGCGATTGCTCGTCCGTTGGTTCCGAACGCCATTGAAGCCGCCCCCAATAAAGCTCCTCCAACCACTCCATAACCGGCCATACTACCAAGAATTTTTAGCTTTGGATCAAGCGCAAAGGCCGAACTTGAAAAAAGTAATGTAAATGTAAGCATGAATGTTAATAAGAGTTTTTTCATACCTAAAGGATAATTAAGGATCAGCTTTTTGGCAAAACTTTACTTCAAGTTTTGTCTCCAGCTCCAAAACCTTACTTAAATAGTCTTGTGCTTTCCTCAGCCTCTGCCACTGCATGGCCGAGGGATAGTGTTTGAATTTAACTTCAAAAAGACAAAGAACCCATGATTTATTTTTTCGGGAGAGCCCGGCGACATCAATCTGCCCGGCATTCAATGATCGTAAAATTTGAGAAGAGACAAGTACGGGAAGATAATCTTGATGAGCAGCGAGCGAAAATTCTTTTTCGAACTTATCCCCTTTTCTCATTGAATTCTTTAACTCCACCAAAAGTTTTTCTATGAATATCTGTTACGCCCAAAAGAGCAATCGCCGCTAAATGCTTCTTGGTCCCATAACCCGCATTATCTTTCCAATGATAGCCTGGGTATTGCTGGCAATATCTCGCCATCAATTGATCCCGATACTCTTTGGCGACAATTGAACTCAGACCGATCAGCAAGGATTTAGAATCTCCCTGAACGACGGTCTGTAATTCGACACAGCGACTGTCGCTCGCAAATGCTCGATTTCCATCAATCAGCAGCAGGCCTTTCTTGCTAAAGTCACAACTTTCTTCCGCTGCTTCTTTCATCGCTCTTAGTGATGCATTCAAGATATTAATTTCATCGATAATTTGGGGTGATTTTTCTTTGATTAGAATGTTGAGACTCATATTTTTTGAATACCTATGAGTATAAATTTGATTGATTGTCATCGGCGTACCTGAACCAGGTAGATCGGCAAGAATAGACTGGCGTTTAGCAGCGCTCAGCTTTTTAGAATCATTAACTCCAAAGATCTTCCACTCTTTTAGCAGTAATTTTATTTCTTTTTCTTGATACTCTTCAAAATGCAAACTCACACAGGCCGCAACGACTGGCCCGGCCAGCGGACCTCTTCCAACCTCATCACAACCAGCAATAAAAAAATGACTGTGATTAATCTGATCTTCTTCAGTTGCTTTAAATTTTAATCTGAATTGTTTTAAATCGAACATGGTGTTCGAAGTTATCAAAAAAAAACCCCTCTTACGAGGGGCTTTTTTAGTATTGCAAAATTTTCTTTTAAGTAAAAATTAAGAATCTTTTCTATCGTAATCGATTGCGATACGAGCTGATTTACCAGATCTCTCACGAAGGTAGTAAAGTTTCGCTTTACGAGCTTTACCTTTTTGAACGATCACAACTTTATCAACGTTTGGTGAATGGAAAGGGAAAACTCTTTCTACTCCAATACCGTTAGATACTTTACGAACGCGGAAGTGGCCATTGATATCGCCTTTTTGCTTAAAGCCGATACAAACACCTTCAAAAATCTGAATTCTTGATTTAGCGCCTTCAGTGATTTTTGTGTAAACAGCTACAGTGTCTCCTGATTTAAAAGCAGGAAGGTCTTTAACCTTAGGATTTAAGTGATCCTGGTTAACTACGTCGATCAAGTTCATATGAACTCCTTATTTCTAAGCTACTCCCAGAGGACCAACGTTTTGTTGTTCTTAACCGAGTAGGGTTTATTACTTACTAACTTCCAAGCATACGGTCCAAATAAATGGCAACCGCAGACCTTACCGATAGATGATTATATCCATCAGAATTTTTCGAAACGATTGGAGACAATTTAAAGTCCGCTTTTTCAAGCGCTATAGGGTGCAAACCCCATCCCGTTCCAAATAATAGAAAACAAGGCATATTGCCCAATTCTAGCTTTTTTGTCAATTGCGAAGCATCTCCATCAAAAGAATCGAAGTTCGCCCCCGTCACTGCAATCATCGGCGCTTGCCCCTCAATCTCAGTAATTTGAGCAATGGCCGTTTCAATCGAATCGACTGCACGCGCAATAGAAAGCGCATCTTGCCGATCAGGATTATAAGCATTCGCCACATCCCCTTCCCAATGCCCCAAAATCGAATCAACCAACTCTCTCTGGGCCGCAAAAGGGGTTACCAGAAAATACTTTTTCACCCCAAAAGTTCTGCAACTTCTAGCGATATCGTGAATATCCAAATTGGTCACCGAAGTTGTTACCATCTCCCCTAATTTATTCTTGATCGGATGATGAACTAATCCCAAGTAAAGCTTCATTCCTTCTCCTTTTTCAACAAATCAGGCCGATGGTATTTGGTGAGCCTCAAGCTCTCCTCTCTTTGATATTTTTCAATGTTGGAGTGATGACCAGAAAGTAAAATGTCCGGAACATCAACCCCATCAAAAGTCTTAGGTCGCGTGTACTGCGGATGCTCCAGGGTATTGGCCTGAAACGATTCCTGTGAACTACTATTTTTATTTCCCAATACACCACTAAAAAAACGAAGCGTAGAATCGATTATCGCCATTGTAGGGATCTCTCCCCCCGTTAGAATATAATCACCAACGCTAATTTGCTCGTCGACGTAGAGGTTCAAAAAGCGCTCATCAATCCCTTCATATCTTCCACAAATAAAAACCAGATCTTTTGAATTTTCCTGACTAAATCGACTCGCAAATTCTTTGCAGTAAGAATTGTCCCAAGTTTTCCCTCTTGGACCGGGAAAAACAATATGCAATTTTGATCTGTAGTCTTCGCCATAATTTCCGGTCTCAACAACACCTTTGATCAAAGCTTCCTTTAAAACATCTGCCCGCATAACCATGCCGGCCCCTCCACCATAGGGAGAATCATCGACGCCTTTATAATCTTTAGGAGTGTAATTGCGAAGCTGAACAGTTTTGATTTCAATTCCTGATCCTCGCTCACCGCGAAGGGCCGCACCAGTGATTCCAAAATTAACCAGAGAATCAAAATAATTTGGAAATAAACTTATTATCCAGATTTTTTTCATTCAATCATCTCAGGAATGAGCACTTCAATTCGACCATTATCGATATCCACTTCTGGTACATATTGATCTATAAAAAGGAGATCAATAATCTCACTTTCTGTTTTAATTCTTAAAACAACCTGTACACCATTTTCATAAAAATCCATCACTCGACCAATAGACTTCTTAGAGACAAAATCAAATACCTCAAGCCCCAACAGGTCATTCAGGTAATACTCATCTTCATCAGCTTCAGGAAAATTCGATCGATCAAAATAAATATCAAACGGCACCATCGCTTCGACGACATTGCGATCACTCACTCCTTCCAAAGTGACAATCGTCTTATTACCGAAGGAAATTTTTTTAATCTTAAAATCTTTTCCATCCTGCGGAACTGAGCTTGATGTCGATCTCGGAAGCAAAGATACCATTGCCCCATCGTGCAAAACAGAATCATCATGATTATAAAGCACGAATGAAAATTCGCCCTTAATTCCATGAGGAGTTGTGCAATGACCGACGTGAATATTTTCTGATTTTTTCATGATGTTTTTTTAGGAGTTAAAAATAAAAAACCCCAGACAAAGCTGGGGTTTTTAAAATAAAGAGGGTGCATCGACCTTTTCTCACACCAAGCTTCCCTGGCACTACCTTCGGCGCTGAAGAGCTTAACTTCCGAGTTCGGGATGGGATCGGGTGTTTCCTCTTCGCTAATGACACACCCAAACTGGATATATTCTTAACAAAATTATAAATTTCTATTCGGTTTATAGCCCATTACGGCCGCTATTCCAAATCTTTTCTTAAACGTTTTTTAACATTCACAAAACAAGATCAGATAAAATGAGAACCCATGTAATCAAAAAAAAGCAGAACGACAAATTAGTATTGGTCAGCTCAAAGTATTACTACTCTTACACCCCCAACCTATCAAACTCCTAGTCTAGAAGTTGTCTTAATAGAAATCTTATCTTGTAATAGGCTTCCCACTTAGATGCTTTCAGCGGTTATCCCTTCCGAACTTAGCTACCCGGCGATACAACTGGCGTCATAACCGGTTCACCATAGGTTCGTCCATCCCGGTCCTCTCGTACTAAGGACAGATTTACTCAAATTTCTTACGCCCACGGAGGATAGAGACCGAACTGTCTCACGACGTTCTGAACCCAGCTCGCGTACCGCTTTAATTGACGAACAGTCAAACCCTTGGGACCTGCTCCAGCCCCAGGATGCGATGAGCCGACATCGAGGTGCCAAACCTCCCCGTCGATGTGAACTCTTGGGGGAGATCAGCCTGTTATCCCCGGAGTACCTTTTATCCGTTGAGCGATGGCCCTTCCACTCGGAACCACCGGATCACTAACACCTGCTTTCGCACCTGCTCGGCTCGTTTGCCTCACAGTCAAGCTCCCTTATGCGTTTACACTCTATGGCCGGTTTCCATTCGGCCTGAGGGAACCTTCGTGCGCCTCCGTTACTCTTTAGGAGGCGACCGCCCCAGTCAAACTGCCCACCAGACATTGTCCCCCGACCGGATTACGATCGTAGGTTAGAATTCCAATTAACATAGGGTGGTATTTCAAGGTTGTCTCCCCGTACACCGGAATGCACGGATCAAAAACTCCCACCTATCCTACGCAATGTTAATCGAAACTCAATGCCAAGCTACAGTAAAGGTTCACGGGGTCTTTTCGTCCTTCCGCGGGTAGCGCGTTTCTTCACGCGCTCACCAATTTCGCTGGGTCTCCTGTTGAGACAGTGGGGAAGTCGTTACGCCATTCGTGCAGGTCGGAACTTACCCGACTAGGAATTTCGCTACCTTAGGACCGTTATAGTTACGGCCGCCGTTTACTGGGGCTTCAATTCAAAGCTTCTCTTGCGATAACCTCTCCTTTTAACCTTCCAGCACCGGGCAGGCGTCAGCCCATATACTTCCACTTACGTGTTTGCATAGACCTGTGTTTTTGATAAACAGTCGCTACCCCCTTTTCACTGCGACCTCCAATAGCTTTACCAGCAAGTGATATTACCATCAAAGGCGTGCCTTCTCCCGAAGTTACGGCACCAATTTGCAGAGTTCCTTAACAAGAGTTCTCCCAAGCGCCTGAGGATTCTCTCCTCATCTACCTGTGTCGGTTTATGGTACGGGTTAATAAAAATCTCCTAGCGAAACTTTTCTGGGAAGCTGAGGATCATGTACTTCGCTTGCGCTCGTATTCGTGTCTCAGAGTTACGCCGACCGGATTTGCCTAATCGACCCCCTACGCACTTAAACCACAACCAATAAGTGGCTACACTACCTTTCTCCGTCATTCCTTCTAGTCAAACGATTTTTACTAAGTACAGGAATATTAACCTGTTGGTCATCCACTACGCCTTTCGGCCTCATGTTAGAACCCGACTAACCCTGGGCGGAGTCACCTGGCCCAGGAACCCTTAGATTTACGGCGGAAATGATTCTCACATTTCTTATCGCTACTCATTTCAGCATCAGCTCTTGTGAGACCTCCAGTGCTCCTTACGGTACACCTTCGTCGGCAAACACAATGCTCTCCTACCATTATTTACATAATCCATAGCTTCGGTACGTCACTTTAGCCCCGTTACATTTTCGGCGCAGAATCACTAGTCCAGTGAGCTATTACGCTTTCTTTAAAGGATGGCTGCTTCTAAGCCAACCTCCTGGATGTCAAAGTAATTCCACAACCTTCACCACTTAGCGACGATTTTGGGACCTTAGCTGATGGTCTGGGCTCTTTCCCTTTTCACAATGGACCTTAGCATCCACTGTGTCACTGCTCGATATTACTGATCGGTATTGTGAGTTTGATATGGTTTGGTAAGCTGGTAAGCCCCCTAGCCAAGTCAGTGCTATACCCCCGATCGTATTCGTCGAACGCTGCACCTAAATGCATTTCGGAGAGAACCAGCTATCACGGAATTTGATTGGCCTTTCACCCCTATCCACAAATCATCCCAGACGTTTTCAACCGTCACGAGTTCGGTCCTCCACGAGGTATTACCCCCGCTTCAACCTGTTCATGGATAGCTCATCCCGTTTCGGGTCTATGACATGCTACTAATCGCCCTATTCAGACTCGGTTTCCCTACGGCTACACCTTCAACGGCTTAACCTCGCAACATATCATAACTCGCTGAATCATAATGCAAAAGGTACGTTATCAAGCTTTACAATAGCCCTCTAACTGTTTGTAAGTGTATGGTTTCAAGATCTATTTCACTCCCCTTATCGGGGTTCTTTTCATCTTTCCCTCACGGTACTTGTTCACTATCGGTCAGTAAGTAGTATTTTGCCTTGGAGGGTGGTCCCCCCAGCTTCAGACAAGGTTTCACGTGCCTCGTCCTACTCAGGATACTTTCCGGATCATAATTATTTCGGATACAGGGTTTTCACCTTCTTTGACCGGACTTCCCAGACCGTTCTCCTATAATTACTTTTCTTTATGAAAGTCCTACAACCCCGAGGAGCATGCTCCTTGGTTTGGGCTCTTCCGATTTCGCTCGCCGCTACTGCCGGAATCTCAATTGATTACTCTTCCTGAAGGTACTAAGATGTTTCAATTCCCTTCGTTCGCTCACATGTGGCTACTTTACTCACCACATAGTTACCATTCTTTCAAATGGCAAGGTTTCCCCATTCGGACATCACCGGATCAAAGCCTATTTGCCGGCTCCCCGATGCATTTCGCTGGCTAATACACGTCCTTCTTCGCCTCTTACTGCCAAGATATTCCCCATACACCCTTAATAGCTTTTAATTTTCTTGTATGAATAAGTTTTTAAAAAAACTTATAAAAAACAAATCATGACTGCATTACGGTCATGACTTACATGGGTTCTCGTCTTCTATCTGATCCTGTTATGTCAATGTTAAAGAACAAAATATCATTTTATATGGTGGGTCTGGCAAGACTCGAACTTGCGACCCCGTCCTTATCAGGGACGTACTCTAACCACCTGAGCTACAAACCCAAAATGATATAAGGTCAATGATATTAAATCAGTTAAATTTAATGATTCAAAAAATAAGAAAGGTACCAAACAAAATTTGACCGGATAAAGTTCTTTCGAACTGGATCCTTTAAAAGGAGGTGATCCAGCCGCAGGTTCCCCTACGGCTACCTTGTTACGACTTCACCCCAGTCATCATTCCGACCGTAGACGCTCCCCTCCTTGCGGTTAGGGCCACGGCTTCAGGTAAGAACAACTCCCATGGTGTGACGGGCGGTGTGTACAAGGCCCGGGAACGTATTCACCGCGGCGTGCTGATCCGCGATTACTAGCGATTCCAACTTCATGGAGTCGAGTTGCAGACTCCAATCCGGACTGAGATCGGTTTTTTGAGATTTGCTCCCCCTCGCGAGTTCGCATCCCTCTGTACCGACCATTGTATTACGTGTGTAGCCCAAGACATAAGGGCCATGAGGACTTGACGTCATCCCCACCTTCCTCCTGGTTAGCCCAGGCAGTCTCTCTAGAGTGCCCAACTTAATGCTGGCAACTAAAGATAGGGGTTGCGCTCGTTGCGAGACTTAACCCAACATCTCACGACACGAGCTGACGACAGCCATGCAGCGCCTGTCACCACATTCTCCGAAGAGCACCCCGCCGTTTAAAGCAGGTTCGTGGGATTTCAAGCCTTGGTAAGGTTCTGCGCGTTGCTTCGAATTAAACCACATAATCCACCGCTTGTGCGGGCCCCCGTCAATTCCTTTGAGTTTTAGTCTTGCGACCGTACTTCCCAGGCGGAATACTTAACGCGTTAGCTACGGCACTGTAGGGGTCAAATCCTCCAATACCTAGTATTCATCGTTTACAGCGTGGACTACCAGGGTATCTAATCCTGTTTGATCCCCACGCTTTCGCGCCTCAGCGTCAATACTTGTCCAGGAAGGCGCCTTCGCCTCTGGTGTTCCTTCGCATATCTACGGATTTTACCCCTACATGCGAAATTCCCCTTCCCCCTCCAAGATTCTAGACCTGCAGTTTCAGACGCAGTTTCGGGGTTGAGCCCCGAGATTTCACATCTGACTTACAGGTCCGCCTACGCGCGCTTTACGCCCAATAAATCCGAACAACGCTTGCACCCTTCGTATTACCGCGGCTGCTGGCACGAAGTTAGCCGGTGCTTCCTCTATGTGTACCATCAAATAGCCGGCCTATTAGACCAGCTACCATTTTTCCACATTAACAGAGCTTTACAGACCGAAGTCCTTCCTCACTCACGCGGCGTTGCTGCGTCAGGGTTTCCCCCATTGCGCAATATTCCCCACTGCTGCCTCCCGTAGGAGTCTGGACCGTGTCTCAGTTCCAGTGTGTCCGATCATCCTCTCAGACCGGATAAACATCGTTGCCTTGGTAGGCCTTTACCCCACCAACTAGCTAATGTTCCGCAGGCCCATCTTTTAGTGGATGCATATACAGAGGCATCCTTTCAAGTACTACTTTTAGATTTGTACTTCGTATGCGGCATTAGCCAAATTTTCATCTGGTTATTCCCCTCTAAAAGGCAGGTCACCTACGTGTTACTCACCCGTGCGCCACTTTACTCATCCCGAAGGACTTTCGCGTTCGACTTGCATGTGTTAGGCACGCCGCCAGCGTTCGTTCTGAGCCAGGATCAAACTCTCCAAGCTTCAATATAAAATTTGAATAAATTAAAATTTAACGAATTACTATACGGATATTTATATTCTTTTGATTGATGTCTCCATTACAGATTAATCAACTCCGACTTTTATCACCAACTGTTTTAACTAGTACCCTTGCGGGCGTGACAGAATATTTACGTCAGATATTTTTTTGTTTGGGACCTTTCTCATCTTGAATCGAGACATTGCTGCCTCAAATCTTTTAACTCTATTTAATTTTTAAAGAACTACTAAAATACCAAAGAAGAAAATGGTGGACATGACAGGGATCGAACCTGCGACCCTCTGCGTGCAAGGCAGATGCTCTCCCAGCTGAGCTACACGCCCAAAAATCATATATTTCTATAAGAAATTTTGTTTCGCAATCAGTTTTGATTTCTTCGGTGAAAAGGAATTTAATCAACCATGATTAATATGTCAACACTATTTTTCATAATATTCATAAAAAAAATTATTTTTTTTATGAAGCCTATTTCAGGCTATAATTTTATTAATAACAATTATTTACATCAAGTAGTCTCATGAAAATTATTAGCTCTTTTTTACTTCTTTCAATGCTCTTCCTTAGCTCGTGTGAGTTCAACAAAACGAGTTCAACTATTCTCTCTAGTATCAATGGGATAGAAGTAGATAAGCTTCAAACGGATATCGGTGGTCTCTCCACCACTTCAGCCACTATTAAGACTGTGCATGGTGATATCGTCTTTCGTTTCTACACCAAAGCCGCTCCTCGCACCTCAGCGCGGATGATGCAATTAATTCAAGATAAGTTTTATGATGGATTACTTTTTCACCGAGCTATCCCTAACTTCATTATTCAAACTGGAGATCCTACTGGAACTGGCAATGGAGGAAGTGGAACGAAGTTGAAAGCTGAGTTCAATGAACTTCAACACATCAAAGGGACTATCGCGATGGCCCGTGGAATGGACAAAGACTCAGGGGATTCTCAATTCTATATATGTCTTACAACCCTCTCGCATCTCGATGGTAAAAACACTGTTTTCGGCCAAGTGGTAGATGGATTAGATGTGCTTCCCAAACTTTCGAAGGGCGATCGTGTGATTTCAATCACCCTCAATATTAAGAATTAAAAAGTTAGAAGTTTGTCACTCGTATTTTCATATTTGACGCTGACATTTATTTTCAAATTCTATAATTCGTCATTATTATTTCGGCACAAAAATCTGCTCTTAGTATTCTGTAATCCATCATTCAATAATCCGTATTTTTATCGCTAAGTTTAATTATTTTATTGTGAGCAGACAACTGATGCTGGCTATTTTATTGATCAAATCTTGATCATCAATAAAGTGAAGGTCTTGATTTT
>Ga0208115_1000075_pt1 | contig 29235 bp, 20 predicted proteins | sample LakWasMeta4_LOW4_2_FD_183856 | JGI IMG/M metagenome (GOLD analysis project Ga0208115, IMG submission 183856) | Freshwater sediment methanotrophic microbial communities from Lake Washington under simulated oxygen tension - Sediment Metagenome... | ecosystem: Environmental > Aquatic > Freshwater >...
ATTGCTTTCTAGGTTTTTGAGATCTGAGTTAGAAAAAAGGGCCATGATCTGTCTCCTTTAACAGAGAATACCCCAAAATCGGGACAGGGTCTTTTATTTCCTTGTCCACTTTTTGGGGTACAGATCATTGCGGCCCCTTTTTTTATGTTTTTTTTAGTGCTCGATTTGAACTAAACGTGGACCTCTTCCCGGTTCCATTTCCCAAATCGGTGGTGGCAGGGTTGGCAAGCGATTATCCATCATCGCTTTATGATATTCCATCAAGCGATCATAGTGAATTGAAGTTCCAGGGTCGCCAGAATCATAGGCCATATCATAACCAGAATAATTGTTGAAATTACCAAAAGAGCCTATAGTGTATGCCCCAGTGGTGTTGGCCGGAGTATGACCAGCATAAAAATTAACGTACTGATTAGACATGATATTAACACCGCCGTTATCGGCCGTGACAAAATCGAATTTAAAACGATCGGTAAAGCTCAACGGAACCCCAGCGGCAGTCATCCCAACCGGCAAATTAAGCTGAACAGTGAATGAGTCCGGGACAGACACAACATAGGCCCCCATCGGAATCCCTGACCCCTGACAACTCATGCCGGGTAAAATCCCTGCAGAACTTGGCACAGTAACCATATAGGTAGACGTGGTCAGATCCCCATTCACCATTAGCGAAAAAGGAGTAATGATCGGAACCATGGCCGTCAATGTGTCGCCGCCAGATCCATAACTCATATCAAAAAAGTTAGCAGCTAAAACATCAAAAGAAGCCAAGGTTGTACAGGATTGATTTAAAGAGATGATCGAACAGTTTGATACTTGTTGATTTCCTGAAAGCATGGTGCCGATATTATTTGCTAGATAGTAATTGCTGGCCGCAACAGTCCCACCGTTATTGAAACCGACAATTGGATTAAAAGTGCTGGAAGCAATTGGAACGTTTCCATTTGCATAGATAAGCTTCCCTAAAGCAATCGAAGTGGCAATCGATCCGGCATTCACACCGACTAATCCACCTATATACTCAGTATTTTTCACCCAAAGCGTGGAGTAGTTTTTAGTGGCCCCGCCATTAAAGCCGACTAGACCACCGGTATAAATTTGAGAACCGGCCATCCCTGAAATGCCTTGCATTTCAATCCTGCCATCAAAAAGCGCCTGATCAATGGTTGCGCCTGAATTGTTATACCCTGCCACTCCACCGAATTTAAAATAATTAGGATAAGACGCTAAATCTCTAATACTGACACTAGAAGCGACGCGAGCGACAGAGCCAGAATTTACCCCGACAATCCCACCTACATACGACTGTCCTCTGACCATTCCATCTTCTACCGACGAATCAATAATTGAGCCGCTGTTAGATCCACTGATCCCACCAACGTTATCAACCCCATCAAGCTCATTACCTAAAAGATAAACTTTTTTAATCATTCCCGCATTGGAGCCCACGAGAATCCCAGTATCACCTGTGCTTGAATGGACTAATTTATTTCCGACGACATTTAAATTTAAAATGATACCGGAATTGGCCTTAAAAATTGCATGATTATTAGAAGCAACCGAATTGATATTGAGACCGTAAAAAGCACGATTATTTCCATCTAAAATTCCAGCGAAAGATGGGATCATTTCTAGGTACGTCCAGTCAGCAAGACTGATATCTTCGACTACTTTAAAATATTGACCAGTGACCGCAGCTCCCAAAGATTTTACCTGGGCCGAAGTACAAAGCACGATAGGATTAGCGGCCGATCCGCGTCCCGCGCCAATTTGAGAAGAAATAACGGCCAGGTTTTCGGCAAGTAAACAAGGTCTGCTCAAAATAGCAGCTTCCCAGGCGAGGCGTGGCAGAGTTCCGCCAATGTCTGCTTTCCAATTGATATCAGCACCGAAGTGGGTGCCATCTCGTAAGGTTACATAAGATTGAGCGCTACAGCCTGATGCAGTTGTTAATCCAGTTGTAAAACAATTTGAGGGAGCAATCCCCTGGGCACTGATACCATCGATACTAGGAGTCATCCCACCACCGGTGTACTTTAAAATACTGTCGGAATAAACAGCGCTAACCGCACCAGCTTCATTAAATCCCACGATCCCACCGATTCTTGCATCGGTATTTTGATAGTTTGAAGCGATATACATGTTAGAGTAGGCATTAGTGATACTGCCCATGTTGTGGCCAGCAATTCCGCCAGCGAATTGTAAACTGGTCTTGATACTTCCCTCGCTGAAGACCGAACTAATGATCGATGAAGATCCCGCATTACCGCTCACCCCGCCGATAAATCCACCAACCTGACTGTTGTATTGATCAAGTTCACCGCGAAACATCGATTTTTCGATTGTGCCGCTTGTCTCACCAACTAGACCACCCACAAAATTCATCCCGCGCACATGGGCATCATGAACTTTGACTCCACTGATTGTCCCGGTAGTTCCGAGCATACCAACCACCGCGCCAGAAGTATTTCCATTAGATTCAATATCCACATTCTTCATTTTGATGTTTGAAATGATAGCGTTACTACCGGGTTCCACGTAACCCGCGACTCCCCCAACATTGCCAGCTCCACTTACTTCCAGATTAACCAAACTCAAATCTTTTACTAGTCCATTGGCCGCCAGCGATCTAATCATCCCGACAGATGTCGCGGACTTGATATTAATACGAGCATTATAAATGGTTTTATTATTTCCATTAAATTTTCCGCTATATCCAGGAGTGGCATTGATATCAGCAGCAGTACAGCCGACCAAGGTCGCTTGATCAAAAGGATTAAAATTATGGTGATGATCATAAATACTATTGAGAACCCCCATACAAGTTGGTCTTAATCCAGCATTGAAATCGGCCTTATTCATATCGAGATCATTCATCAGTTTAAATGAACTAGTTTTGAAACCGTTACTAGTTGCGTGTCGCTCACCAATTTGGTTAATTTGCCATTCACTACAAATTTTATACGGGCGCAAGTCAGTACCATCTCCTCCGGCAAAAGGATGTGGGGCCACAAAAACGGAAGAATCGATATAACGACCACATAAAAATGGCTTGGGGATTTGAAATAAGTGTTTAATGGCGGGAGTCGTTACGTTTTGAGTAGCGAGCATCACCGCTGGAGCAAAGCGGGTGACCGTGGCCGGAACCGTGGTACAAGTACTACCAGTCCAATACCCCAGTAATTCTTCTTCACATTTTTTTTCTTTCTCGGCCATGGTACCAGTAAAATCACCGAAACTAACAGTTGCTTCACTGGTCGAAAAAAGAACTTTATGATCAATCGGATTTTGAGATTTAAGACCTTGATTCAATGAAAATTGAAATACACCTTTGGGATCATTTGGATCACAATTCACTGAACTCAAAAAGACTTCCATCGTAACCACAAACGGTGTAGCCAGAGCGCCACTTGGAAAATTGACGGGAAAAGGCGCACTATTGATCGAAGGGATGGCATTGGCCTGCCGACAGGAAGAGAGAATCGGCTCACCTTCAAAAACTAAAGGAGTGGTGGGCGATTTTCTAAAACTTTGAAATTTTAAACGATAAGACAATCCACTTCCTTGATTTCCAAGTCCACAAGAAAAAGCAGTGGTGGCATTTGCCACATCACATTCTTCAAAAAAGACATCAGCAAAACGCTTATGACCAGAGACGATATCAGTATAAATTCGTCCTTCTGAAAATTCAGGATCAGCACAATTGGCATTATCAAGATTAAGAGAAATTGAAGTGTCAGTACCACTAAGTTGTTGAGCGGCCTTCGCACAATGAACTTTTCCGTTCATCGGCGTTGCCCCTCCGGCACTATCCCACATCAAAGCATAAAAAACCCAATTTCCATTGGGAAGATCTAAGTTTTCTTCGTTGCCTATTAATCTTTTTCCAAAAATATTTCCCAGATGGTTGCGACCAAAAAGAATTGCTCCTCCACTTCCAATACCAGATGAAACATCTACGATCCTAGAGAGATCGAGCTTTAATTTGGCAGCTGTTTTTCCTGGTGATTTGGTACAACCAAGAGCGAGCAGCAAAGTGAGGATCAGGTGAATAAAAATGAGTTTCTTCATGATAGCAATCCTTGAAAAACCAATGGCATTCCGTTTGGTTAATAGTCTAAGTGAGTATCGGCAAATGAATGAATGTTGTTGAGGAATTAATACCTTAGAAAATCCTTCAGATTTTTCTTAAGATTAAGTGACACTAAAAATTGCCATCCCTAAGCTATTTCAAGGACAACTTTTGTAAATCAAGGAGTTAGCGCCAGGCCCTAGGGATCATTAGGGATCATAACGATAAATGCAAATATTATACATTTGGACCTTTTCCGCCCTAATCAGCTCGCGGTGAACTTCACTCACATCACTAAACCCCGCGAGATTACATTTGGCCGATCGAAGGTAATAGCGTATGACGACAATCGCCCCGGGGTTTAGGGAGGCCTTAATCTTTTGCATGAAATCTTCTTCCAACTCCCCCTTAAAATAAGAAGGTACGTCACTTAAAGAGAGAAAATCATACTTCTTACTTCCACCCTGCAGATGAGAAACCAAATCCTCAGTAATGTAATCAATCTTAGTCTTGGCGCCAGCAACTCGCTCATGAGTCGCCAAAGAGGCCTCCACCGGCACTCCGGCCAGGGAATTAATCTTGCCGTAAAAACAAAGATGCAGAAAAAAACTTTTCTGAGCAAGATCATGGGTGAAGAGACGCTCAAAAGCATTGTGATAATAGTCAAAATGAGATTCAGGAGAATTTTTTTCGATAAAATCTCCTTTATATAAAAGAGCATTGAAAAGCGCCTTGTTTCCCAAGAGGAAAAGCACCATCTTCCAGCGCTTATGAGGAAATTCATTTTGATAATATTTTCTTTGATCCGCCAAATTATCAAAACGTAGAATGCGGTCGAAATCTCTCCCTAATAACGTCCGGTTAATTTTTGCCAAAAGCGAAAAGGTTCTTTCCCATTTGCCAAGGTATAAAACCGAAGCAAATTCTAGTTCATTAAAGATATTGAGAAACATCTCTTTAACCTCTGCCTCCAAGTCCAGCTGATTAAAAATTCTTTTTCGGGCATCCTGAAAATTATCGGCCGCATAGGGAAAATATCCCCAAAAAGATAAAAAGTCCTGATGAGACAATTGTTGGTAAGTGGCGCATCTTAATTTGGCGAGTGCAATTTGTTCTTTGGATAAATCTGAAAGTGTTAGGCCCTCGACACTTTCCCCCATCAAAGGCAGCGCCCGTCCTCCACTCCCACAGACACTAAAAACATTTTTAGGACGATAGTGATTAACTAATTCAATCTCAACGCTAGTGTCTTCATTGCCGAGTGTATAATTGAGACCGGTAAAATACTTTTGTGTCATATTTTTTTTCCATTCATAACATTGAGTGCGTGTTCGCGACAAAGATTAAATTCTTCATCGGTAATAAAACCATTATGGCCCATAATATGCGACAAACGAACGCCATGTTCGTTGGCCAGTTTATCGATTTCGATAACTTTCTCGTAATTAATATTGCGGGAAAGAGTAAAGGATTCAAATTTTCCTTCCATCGCCAGAAGTGCTGTTTCGGCCAGACAGGCGTAGACAATATTGCCCTCAAGTCCCAGATCGATTTCAATATTAACATCGGCACCTGGAAGCTGAACTTCTCCGCTGGCAATAACCAGCACGTCAGGCCTTTTAATCGCGTCTTTTTCACTGATGTCAAACGGCCGCGAGACATCACAGATCACACATCCGGGCTTCACCTTCATGATGTCCAGGATTGTTTTTCCTTGTCCTGAAGTGGTGGTAATAATCAGGTCCGATTCATGAGAGTGAGCATCGGCTTCAGTCGAGATAATAATATTGGCCAGCGGATTAATTTTTAATATTTCTTCTTTTAGCTCAATGAGCTTGTAGGCCCTTGGTGCAACTAGAATAATATTATGCCAGGTGAATGACAAAACTTTGGCAGAGACGGCACCGATACTTCCGGTTGCCCCCACCACCATCACTGTTCCTAAAAATTGATTATCTCTTTTTTTAACAAAATTTAATTTTTCCACTGCCAGCTTAGCGGCCCAGAGAGTTGAGGCGGAAGACAGCGAGTTTCCAGTAGTCACCGGAATAGGGCTCAAGCGATCGATAGTCACTCCGGCATCCCCCACGATTTTGGTATAGGCGCCTAGTCCCATGATTTTCGACCCGGCATGATGGGCCTTTTCGCATAACTTTAGAATCTTTTTATAAATAACGTCTGCTTCTTTTTCCATTAATTTCTTGGGTGTTTCGGTCACCGCATAGATGAGTCCCTCAACTTTTCGCCCATTTTTCTCACTGACGATCCCATCAATTTTTCCGTAATAAAAGCCGGGAGAAAGTGACATGACTTCTTCAATCCCCGTTTCAAAATATTTCGAGTATTTTTTGTTTACGTATTTAAACAGAGGGTGCTTTAGCAAGTAGCTGGAGCTTAAGGGATGAATGACAAATGAAAATATTTCAACTTCATTGCTATCGATGTTGTAGCTTTTAATTTCAGGCGTAAGTTTCAGTTCGGCCACTAAGTTAATAACATCATCTTCTTTAACCGAATTGCCCGGACCTTTTTTAAGCTGGACGATTCCTTCGAGGATTGAATAATTTATTTTTGAATAATTTGAAAGCTGAGGCAGGCAGATCAGCGCTTCTTTTAATCCTGCATTTTTTAATTTTTCTTCTAAACCAGTGGAAACGATATCGATCACCAGAGACTTTCCCTTCAAGTGAGAAAGATTCAAGAAATTAATATTGGCCTCATTGCCAACCAGAATTTCACAGGAAAGAAATTCATCGAGTGCCCGGTTCATTTTTCGATTCTGTTCAGAAAAAGACGGGACACTACTCTGTCTGATTTTCAAGCGTTTTAAAACCGGTGCCAGCGCCTTGAGGTATTTCTCCAGCGACTTGCTGCTATGAAGATTAAAAGGCAATTTAGTCAAAAAATAAGGATCGGCCATGACTAAGGTGTTTTCTAGCTCTTCTAATACTTCCACAAAGCTCTTTTGAAGCAGGGCCGAGTAAAAACCAATTTTTTTCTTGGCGAGAAATGTTTTATTTTTTAAATAAAACAATCTGAGGGCATATGGAATATAGACGTCTTTTATAATTTGTCCATCCACCACCGGAGTAAATTTGGCGGCGATCTTAATCCGATAGGCATCGGGATGAATGAAGAAACCTTTTTTAAATTTAATTTTATGAGGAAGACCCGAGATACAAATAACATCGCACAGACCGTCGTATTTTTTAATAAGACTTTCGGTCAGTTCAACATCAAAATTAGTTGAGTACTGAGTGATACGATAAGTTTCACCAAAGAATTCTACTTCTTCGTCGAAATTGTACTGATCCTGGGCAAAGGCCAATGAGAGAATGTGTTTCATATACTCATACTTGGTTGAGAGCTTTAGAGAGATTTGCCAAAGAGTTTTTCTTTATAAGCACTGTATAGGCTCATTTTTAACTCCGGCAACTCTTTCATTGTACGAGTCTTATCGTATGAGAGTTTTGAAAACATGAATGGAACTAGTTCTTTAGGTATACCCAATAGTTTTAATAAAGAACTATGGACAGGATTTTTCAGGACTGGCAGGTATTTTACTTTTAAATGAAAGGCGCGGTTTAGGTCCTCTAAAAATTCTTTGACCGAGGGCACTTCTTCGCTGATCAAATGATAGGTTTTAATCACCTGCTCGCCATCTTCGCGCTCAATCAATAAAGCAATATACCGAGCACAATGGTCAACTGGAATCAAGGGAATTTTAGTACGGGGATTAAAACTGAGGGGCAGCAGCGGCAGGGCCTTCAGTAAGTTGGAATATTTTTTCATGGCCTCAATAAAATAATAGGGCCCATCGACTTTATTCATCTCACCTGTTTGGGAGTCCCCGATAATAATTCCGGGGCGAAGAATGCGAACGGGAACGGCGGAAGAATTTCGCTCAAACGCTTCTCGCACCAGCATTTCTGCAAAATATTTTGTTTCGGAGTAATAATCATAGAACTTTTTTCTGGCGGGAAAATGATCTTCTTCTAAAAAAAAGCTCTGGTCATCGCCGACAGCAATGGTCGAAACATAATAGAAGGCCTTAAGCTTTTTCATTTTTTTCATAAGCCTTAAGGTATTCTGAGTCCCAACCACATTTTGCATGTAACAAGCAGCATGACTTGCCGTCATGTCGTATAAAGCGGCAGCATGAATGACAAAATCACTCTCGGCCAGCACTTCATCCCGCTCTTGGTTATTGTCGATAATTGCCAGATTGGTTATATCGCCCTTAATCAGTTTAACATTTTGGTATTGATTAAATCCGGCGTAATCGCTATTGCGGGTAAGAAGATAGAGGGTTTCAAATTGGGGACTGAGTTCACGAACCAGGTATTTTCCCAAAAATCCAGTAGCGCCGGTAATAAATATTTTCATGGAAGTTTATCGTCTTACATCAGCGAGACTTGAGTGCAAAGATTAACCATATCTTTTTGGTCTTGCGGTGAAAAAACCGAAAGAAACGATGGATGACAGACGATATCCCAGCTTTTGGCCTGGTTTAAGATCTCTCCATCTCCAAAAAAGGAAATGGCCTCATCATCTAATAATTCAATTTTTGCGGCGGTGGTTTCAAAGCTCACCAGGTTTTTATCATTGATCGGGTAATTGCCATTCAATATTTTTAAAATGCAGCCAATCAGCTCCAGGCGGTTCTGGTGCTTGAAGATGGTTATGTTAACCGTCCCATCTGTATGGCAGGTATTAGGAGCAACGTTGAAATCCCCTCCCAGTGCCGGCTGGTTATTGACTAAAACCAAGGGGGCCAGGACTGTCTCAGAGAATTCAGCAGACTGAATTTTAAATTTATAGCTCTTAATTTCTCTATTCAGCAATTTTTTTGCCAGGAACATCGAATAGATACTCTTGCCTGAGAGTTTCATAAAACTTTTGAATTGAGGAATGCTTTTGCGAAGTTCATTAATTTCATTGGCCACTTCGGCCGCAAATCCCAGACCACCATTTGTGGCCATAAATTTTCCATTGATGCTTATAAGATCAATTTTCTTTTTTACGTTTTGACGAATTGTTTGAGTAATTCTCTTAATATTAGTGCTTGAACCAAGAACACGGGCAAAATCATTTGCCGTACCACCCGGAACCACCAAAAGGCTAATATCGGTCCCTGCCAGTCTTTGAATAATGGTATTGACTGTTCCATCTCCGCCCACAGACATCACGGCGTCGACTTTGTTTTCAACGTCTAAATCCAGTAATTCATACAATTCATCCAGGTCCTTAGGTGTCTGGTATTCAACATGACTTCTAAAAAGAGCATTGTTAATTTGCCCTTGCCAGTTTTCGGCCCCATTTGAGGCCCTCTGATTTAAATACACAGAGATGTTTTGCATATAATCCTAAATCCCCATAGGGGTTAATCGAACGTGTATTAGGATTGTAGGCAGTAACCAAAAATCTTGCTACCACTTATGTAAAGAGTATAGAGGTGTATTGTTTTTAGACACTTTCGTGCTTTTCAGGGAATTTTCATCTCAAGAATTTCATAGAGATGAGTCCATAAGAGCTTCATTTTTCGCCCATAGGATTCGCTCTGAGCGCCTTCCTTCACCATGGCCGCAACCATCTGGTGAACGCCCATTTCTCCTGCTTTTTTTAACGACAGATACATTGATCCATTGGAGAGACCGCTTCCTCGATATTGTTTATCGATTCCGATGGTCTTGACGACACAATAGCCATTTTCAATGAAATTGATAAAATAACCAATTCGCTCACCGCTTGCTGACTTGATAAAAAGGGAAAGGGTGTAATCTTCTTTTTTTGATTGGGCCGCATAAAGCGTTCGAAAAGTTTCAAAATCAATCGGAGTCGCCAGATAATTATCATCAAAAATTTTAAGTGATAGTCGATGCAGATCTTTCATGTCTTCCAGATTTAATTCCTTTGGAAAAAACTCAAAAGTAAATCCCAGTCCCAGGGCCTTTTCAAAATCGAGTTTAGTCAGGGCGAGAATATTTTCGAGTTCAGCATAACCTTTGGAAGAAAATAACTGATTGGTAGTAAAACCTTCTTGCTTCAGCAATTGAGCATATTCAATCGGGCGATCTGGTTCAAACGAAAAGGGAGGGCCTCCTTCCACCGAACTCATAAGTCTATACGGAAGCCAGGTCGAAAAATTAATAGGCCCGTAAATTTTAGAGGCCCCTTGAGTCTGGCACCACTCCGTAATAAAATTCTTAAATTGACCCAATATTTTTTTAACATTTTCGTTTTTGTAATCAAAATCAAAAAGACCAAAGTAGGCCAGATCCGGAAATGGAGTCAGACAAATCATCGAGCGCAACACAACTGCTCCATCTTTTTTAAATAGTACAAAATCGTGAGTCAAATGATGCACTTTAAAATAGAGCGCTTCTAATTCAAAGGGCAGTTTTTTGACCTGAGAATTATCGGCAAAAAGGGTATTCGGAAATTTTATAAATTCCTGAATAAATTCATTTTGATTAAGGGCCGTACTATAAAGTTCTATTTGTAATGACATATAATATTCCCGAATAAAGAAAAATTAATAAATTGAGAGTGGCCAATGATTCAACAAGCTTAAATTTTAACTTTTTGGACTTTAAAGCAACGAGACTCCCAAAAAGTAAAAGAATAGGCAGGTAGAAAAAATATTGATAAGCATTTCCCTGAAAAAGAAATCTAATGGCACAAACATGAAGAACCAAGAGAGTCGAAACAATTTTAATAACCCCATCAATCCCATAGACTGAGAGATAAGTTTTTAAAACCGGATGGGCGCTGGGGTCAAGTTTGCGGCAGACTTCGTAGCTAAAAAAAGCAAAGAGCACAGAAAATGAATAAATAATATCCAGCTGACTAAAGGCCAATACCTCATTCGGTCGATAAACGGAAATGCAAAAAAGACAGAGAGTCACTAAAATCAGCTGATGGGTAACGGCATATAAAAGAGGTCTGGCATTTATCCATTCCGCTACATAAAATTCTTTATACATTAACCATAAATGAATAATGACCAAAGAATATAGATAGAAGGAATTTTTATATCCTGATAATAAAAGAATCAAATCAAAAACAATAAGCGAGACCATCCCTACGGTGATTCCCGTTTTAAACTGAGGCAACGGGATTAATCCTCGCGGCAGTGGTCTCCTGGGATGCGCGAGCACATCTTTGTCGTAATCTTTATATTCGTCCATCATTCTTAAGACTAAAAAAAAGAGAAAAAAACCAACAAACGCCAACAACAACGACAAGGCATTTGGATTAGCGGCCAGGGCATAACCCGAAGTGGCCGGTCCAAAAGTAATCAGCAAATAGCTTGCGATGGGAGTTCTTTCTTTAAAAAATGTTAGCCAGTTACGCATATTAACTCATCCTAATTTTATTTTTGCCAAAATGGCCTTGCGGTCAATTCGCGCTCGATGCCTGATATCTTTAAGTATTTTTGTTTCGATGATTCGATCAATTTGCGGGAATTTCTGCTTCAAAACCGCCTGGCGCGATTTCAAGTTTTCGCCGATAAGAATCATGCGCTTTGATGAATCCCGGTGAAAAAAGGCCAGGTCGTGACCTAAAAAAACGTATAAGCTTTGCTCCAGGAAAAAATCATCCATGTCCATCTGCGATCTGCCGCTGTACCACCAATGCTGAGACTCATCGATATTTATTCGATCACCCATAAAATGCCAGATTCGATTTTGTTCATCGAGATATTTGTTCAATTCGTTTTCTCTTTGATTATTTAAATAAAAAGAACAAACATGAGGTCCGGTAACCCACATTCCATTTTCTTTATTTTCAAATTGAATTTTATCAATCGGACTACCCAAATAAAGGGAGTGATAAAGATTTTTTTCACGAGATTTTTTGACTGAAATTCTGGCATCAACCAGACAGACCGGCTCAACTTCGCTGGAGCCATAAATCTGCAAGACTTGTGAGTCAGGATAAGACTTAATCACGTCTTCAAATAATGAACAAGGAGTTAAGGCCCCGCCGATGTGAATGTCTCTCAAGGTTGGAAGCCGCACGTGAGCATTGAGAGTTTTAGCAAAGGCCGGCCCGGAAGAAACAGTTTGAATATTATATTTTTGTGAAGCGCCTGCCAGCCATTCGAAGTTTTTCTTAGACCATTTAGAAGGAAAAAAGACGGTGGGTTTTCCCTGGGCGAGATTAAGAAGGGTCCAGTTGGCAAAGATACAAAGATCACTTCCCTGGTAGTCATCAAAATGCAAAGAATTTTTAAGCACGTCAAATTGTCTTAACAGATACCCCTGCTCCCTTACAACTCCTTTGGGAGTTCCACTGGTTCCAGAAGTAAAAGTGATCACGCCGGGTGATTTTTCATCCACCGACTCACAGATCAAATCAATTTTTTTTCCACTCAATAATCGTGAGACTGATACCCAATGAGGAATTTGCCTGATTTCGGCCACTCTTAGTCCCCATAGATTTCCAACCAGTGAACTGACAAAAATTTTTGGACTGACTAATTTAATGACTTCTGCAATTTTTTTAATGGGCATCCAAGGCTCGACTAAAACAATTGTTCCCCCTAGTCCCATGACGGCGATGATGGTGGAATAAAGATCAATGGAAATATCGATGGCAATTAGGACCGAATCATTTTTTTTAAATCCAATCTGGAGTAAAGAACTCTGAACCCTCTCCACCCGCTCCCGCAAGTCCAAAAAGGTATAGCTAGCGCCAAAAGGTGAAACGAAAGCCAGCTGGTCTTTCATCTCCAAGGATTTTAAAGCAAATAAATCAATACAATTCATTTCTCTAGTTTAATGAAATTCAAAAATATTTGTAAAAAATATAAAATTTGCCCCTTTTGATTGATAATTTTACTCAAGCTTAAAAGTACGAGGAAACTATCAAAGATTATTCACTTTAACCGATAACCCTTTGAATATTAAATTTAAGGAAATACGACCCATGAAAGAAAATCGTCTTTTGACTGTCACTAAAGAAAGTACTTATCACTTTGCCAAGAAGGAGAGCGGTGGAAAAGGTTTTAACCTTTATCTGCTGAGTACCAATGGGATCAATGTTCCTCCCTTTGTCACTTTGCCTCCCCAGTTTTTTGAGTTGTTCAAGGAAACAACCAAGATCAATGATTATATCGAAAATATTTTCTCCAATCCTCATCTTTCGATGTTAGAGGTTTCGGAAAAAATAAAAGTCAAAATAGTGGAAACTCCTTTTACTCCTCAATTAGAACGTCAGCTTGAGCAAATCTATAAAGAATTAAACCGATCACTTATTTCGGTTCGCTCCTCAGCCCACGATGAAGACAGCGCCCTTCATTCCTTTGCCGGCCAGTTGAGCAGTTATCTTTATATTTCTGATTTTCAATACACTTTAAAATCGATTAAAGAATGCTGGGCAAGTGCTTATTCTGAGCGCTCACTCCACTACCGAACTATAAACAAACTGGAGTTAAAGAATATTCGCGTTTCAGTTATTCTTCAGGAAATGATTGATCCGGCAGTGAGCGGTGTCTTTTTCACCTGTAATCCCGTAAATGGAAATAACGAACACATCTTTATCAATTCAGTCTATGGGGTGGGAGAAGGATTGGTTTCTGGTCTTCTCGATGCCGATACCTACGTGCTAGCGAAGAGTGATGGATCAATTCTCGAAAAAACGATTGTCGAAAAACCAAAAAAATTAATCCGCAATATCGCCAAGCAGGAATGCCTGGAGGCCGATGTTGAGGCCCATTTAATTAATACTGACTCCCTTAGTGCCAACGACATCAAAAAACTAAAACATATGGCCGAAAAAATTGAGCTCTTTTACGGAAGACCTCAAGACGTCGAGTGGGCCATTACCAATGGCGAACTTTATATTCTGCAGGCAAGGCCTGTGACCACTGAAACCGAAAATAATCGCGGTATTCTTTATATCTGGGACAATTCCAACATTGTAGAAAGTTATGGTGGCCTAACCATGCCGCTCACCTTTGGTTTCGCTCATTACGTTTACCATCAGGTTTATATTCAATTCTGTGAAGTGCTATTAGTACCCCAAAAAAGTATCAAGGAAATGGATCAATACTTAAATAATATGCTTGGACTTTTCTACGGACGAGTTTATTACAATTTATTAAACTGGTACAAATTGATCTCGATCCTTCCAGGTTACAAAAACAACCGCTCCTTCATGGAAACAATGATGGGGACTAATGAAGCGATCCAGGATGAAGTTGCAGAGCGAGTTAAACCTTCTGATTTTCAGAATGGTCCAGGCGCTTTCATTCGCCATTGTCTGACCGGAATGAAATTCTTCTATTTCCATTTAAAAATTCAGGACGTGGTCGATGATTTTCAAAAAGAATTTCATCTGGTCTACAATAAGTTTAGAAAAATCGACTACTCAAAACTAAGTGCCGACAAGGTTTATGAACATTTTCAAAAATTGGAAGCTGAAATCCTGAGAAAATGGCAGGCCCCTATTATTAACGATACACTTTGTATGGTTCACTACGGGACTTTTAAAAAATTGACCAACAAGTGGCTCTCCCATTTGGGCGATTCTTTTTATAATGACTTGCTGGCCGGAAATGGAAACCTGGAATCGGCCGAGCCCACCAAAAGACTGATTACCCTCTCGGGAATCGTCTCTAAAAATGAAAAGTTAAAAGCGCTGATTCTCACCACTCCCAATGAACACTGCCTCGAGGCCCTTAACCAAAATGGGCAGAGAGAATTTTATGATCTGGTGCTTGACTACATCGATCGATATGGTTTCCGTTGCATGAGTGAAATGAAGCTCGAACAAAAAGATCTGCATCAGGAGCCAGGATTATTTTTTGTCTTCTTGAAAAACCTGATTAACTGCGGTCAAACCGATCTGCATGAATACGAAAGAAGAGAAAAAGAAATTCGTCACAATGCAGAGGCCCTTCTAGAAAAAAACATTTCTGGCATCAAAAAAGTTATTTATAAATGGTCGCTTAACCATGCCCGCAAGGCAGTCATGAACCGTGAAAACACCCGTTTCTGTCGAACCAGAATCTATGGGGTGGTTCGCTCTATGTTCTATGCCATCGGAGAAGATTTCACCAAGTCCAATATCATCGATAAAAAAGAAGACATTTTCTATTTAACACTCCATGAGCTCAGAGGTGCGTTTGAAGGTACAAATTCCATTCAAAATCTTCGTGCCGTCATTGAAGTCAGAAGAAAAGAATACGAAGGCTATAAAGATATTGAACCAGCTCCAAGATTTACCACCCGAGGCCCGGTCTACTGGCACAACCAGCACACTGAAAAAGAAGAAGTGGTGGTCTTTGATGAGTCCACTCTCCAACCCAATCAAATGCGTGGAACTCCCTGCTCTCCGGGTGAAATCACCGGGATCGTCAAAGTCATCATGGGGCCGGAAGACGATATGGTGCTAAATGGAGAAATCCTGGTCACCGACCGCACCGATCCGGGATGGATTCCGCTCTACCCTTCAGTCAGCGCTTTATTAGTCGAGCGTGGTGGACTTCTTTCTCACTCCGCGATCGTGGCCCGTGAAATGGGATTGCCCACGGTGGTGGGGATTAAAGGTCTGACTAAAAAATTAAAATCGGGCATGAAGGTTAAGATGAATGGTGAAACTGGAATGATTGAAATACTGGAAGAATAAGCTGTAAAAAAAAAGGGGGTGAATTTCACCCCCTTTTTTTTAAATTATTTAATAAAAACAATCGGACTAGGAAGCGGAAGAATCAATTCTTTCGGAACCTGGAAATACTGACGTCCGGCCGCCTTATCATTTGCTGTTTTTGCAAGAACATCATTTTTTGATTGAGCAATAGCGCGAGTCAGATCAAGACTTCTTGAGAGTTCAGCAGCGCGAATCGCGCGGTCGCGGTTAACTAGTCCGGAAGTTTTTACTTTTCCTACTAGCCACGGCTTAACATCAACCGTCTCCATGATGATTTTTTTGATTTCTCTGAATCCCAACTTAGGGTTCACGTCTTTAATTCTTCCGGCGATATTCGCCACGTAAGGCGCGGCCTGACTTGTTCCACTTACCGCTAGCGTCTTATCCATTGGCACCGCTGAAACAATCCCGACCCCCGGAGCGGCCACTTCAACGTTATTAACTCCGTAACAAGAAAAAGTCGCCAGGGCCTGATCCCCAAGAGTCGCGGCCACTGAAATTTTATTTTCGGCTACAACATTGGTTGGAGAAGAAGGAATCGTATCGTTATCAGTTCCTTCGTTACCAGCAGCGAATACAAAAAGAGTATTTGGAGCAGCACTTAAGAATTTTTTAGTTTCTTCCAAGCTCACGCTGAAGAAATGATGAGTGTATAATTTTAACTCATCAGCAGTGGGCTCTTTTCTGAAAAAAGTTTTATAGAGCTGAGAGATGACTCCCGAAATCGCAGCGTAAGATGTTCCAAAAGATCCGTTCATCACGTCCGCTTTGGTTCCATGGATATAACTTCCAATTTCGACGTAAACTTTTGTCTGCTGTTGGGCCAGAGCTTTTAGTGCCGCTTTAAGCAAAGTTTCTTTAATTCCTCCCTTATCAGCAATCATCGCGTCCACTGCTTTTTGCCCAGGAAGTTTTACTTCAGTTGGAATTAATTTAATCCCGACAAATTTTGCATCTGGAGAATTTTTAACAGTGATGCCGGTAACGTGAGTTCCATGCATCCAGTTTCCAAACATCGACAAGTTTTTAATAAAAGCTTCATCTTTAAATTTTTCTTTTGCCCAGTCGCGATCTGCCTGGGTAACTGTTCCTAAAAATGATTTTAATTGAATATCGAAAAATCTTCTGGCATCAGGTGTGTCGGTATGAGCATACGAATAATCGATGATCGTGCTATTGCCTTCAGCAAAATTCCATCCATGAACATCGTCTTGGTAGCCGTTTTTGTCTTCATCGCGGTCATTACCCGGAATCTCTAATGGGTTTAGCCATGCATTTGCCGCCAAATTCACATGCTTGAAATCACTTCCTGAATCCACAACTGCGATGGTGGAAGCGTACGAGCTTAAACTCGAAACTGATAATAATAAAAATGCGCTTACTAATAATTTTGTCATCACTGACTCCTGGACACCGTTTTTGGTAATCCTTAAATTATCGCGCGCGAGTTGCGTTGAGGTCTATGATAACTTTCTGACTAAGTCTTACTAACAAAATGACAGCAATAAAAAAGGCATCCCGAAGGATGCCTTAATATTATCTCTCTTTGCTTGGGTGCAGAAAGAGATGACTCTATTCTGTTATTTTTGGGATAAATAAACTTGGGCGCACCGGTTTAAAGTTTAAATTGACGTCCAGCATCTTGTGGCCGAAAGATTTTTCAACGGGAACATCCGCGATAATCGCTCGGGCATTAGTGATGGCCAAATCAAGCGCCTGCGTTTTAGAAAGTCCAGCAGCTTTAAGCGCGCGGGCCTTGTTAACGATCCCAGAAGTTTTAACTCTGCCTCGCAGCCAAGTCTTAACATCAACTGTCCCAAGAATAATGGCCTTCATCTCTCTGGCGCTCAGGGCCGGATTCACATCTTTTACCATCGAAATAATATTTGCGACATAAGGAGCCGCCTGACTAGTTCCACTAAGGGCAATATAAGCATTAGTTGGCGCTGTTGCAGTGATAGCAACACCTGGAGCTGCTACATCTACTTTAGTCGCCCCGTAGTTAGAAAATTTAGCGAGCATTTTATAACCCAGAGTTGCCGCGACAACAATTTTATTTTCGGCATCGATATTGGCCGGATAATCCGGGAAAAGGTCGTTATTAGAATTGTCGTTACCTGCCGCGATGGTAAAGAGTGAATTAGGAGAAGCGGCAAACATTTTTGGCCCTTCTTTTAGAATTTGATTAAAGAAGGCCCCAACGATCGCTTTTAGTTCTGCCTCGGTTGGCTCGCGCTTCAAGGCAGTGATAAATCCCGAGGTGATGAATCTTTCAGCATCGCCATAACCAATTCCAAAAGACTGGTTAACAACATCCACTTTATGAAATTCAAGATAAGTATGCAGAGCAATCATCTCTGAGACTTGAGCAGTGGCGTTGTCTACAACATCTGCCGTGTATTGATCGATCGTAGCAATAGGTTCTTGAATGATACTTTTAGCACTTAATTTAGATTTAGAAGCGACTTCTTCCTTTCTTAGTTCTTCGTAAACCGTTGGAAGAATTTTCATGGAAAGAATTTTTACGCCCGGATTCTTATCGGCAGCAATTCCGGCAACGTGTGTCCCGTGAATATATCCCCCAATAAAGTTAACTTTGTTCATTAGTTCCGGATCTTCATTGTGCGTTTTTAACCAAGCCAGCTCCGCAGAAGTTCCGCTCAATTGGCCCAACTGAAGTTTTCCGTAGTAATTTAAAAATGTTTTTACGTCCTCAGTGATGAGGTGGTTGTATTTATCGTTAAAAACTTTGGCTGAATTTTCTGTAAAATCCCATCCGTTAATATCTCCCGGTAGACCGCTATTATCCAGATCCACTTTGCTGCCGCGAACTTCATTTCTATTAATCCAGGTCTTCGGAGAAAGCGCCTTGTGCGAGATATCTGTACCAGAATCCATAATGGCCATTAAAGACGCATCGGCAGTACTAAGTTGCATAAGGGCGAGTAAAGGGATTAAAATTTTCACGAAATCTCCTGAGTAGAGTGATGGGCGCAACCTAGCATTTTTTGAGTGAAATTGAATTAAAATAACGCAGACCACTCCCTATTTTACAGATTGTAAGTTTTTGTTAGAAACGGTTTTCAAGCTTTGAGGAATTTTCGATGAAAAAAAGGGTATTTATTACACGCTCCATCCTTCCCGATGGACTTGATTTATTGCGAGCAAAAGGTTTTGAGGTGGTCGTCAGTCCGCTGGAAAGACCCATGAGCTATGAAGAACTGAAGGAGAAGGCCCCTCATTTTGATGCACTGATAACCATGCTGAGCGATCGGATTGATAAAGAATTCCTGGAAGAAAACTCCCACCTGAAAGTGATTTCAAATTATGCCGTCGGCTTCAATAACATTGATATCGCCAAGGCCAGCTCGCTTAAAATTCCCATCGGCAACACTCCGGATGTTCTGACCGAGGCCACGGCCGAAGTAGCGTTAGGCCTAATGATCTCGGCCTCAAGACAATTCCATTGCGCCCAAAAGGCGGCCGAAAGTGGACACTGGAAAAACTGGCATCCGACTGAACACCTGGGACATGCCCTATCTCACAAAACATTGGGAATCGTTGGGATGGGACGCATTGGACTGAGACTGGCCGAAATGGCGGCCCTCGCCTTTAAAATGAAAATTATCTATACCGCTAACAGTGAAAAGACCAATAGCTTGAAGGCCACAAGAGTCTCGATGGATGAGCTACTTAGTGAGAGTGATTTTATTTCTCTTCACGTCCCGTTGACGGCAGCGACCAAACACCTCATTGGGAAAAAAGAATTCGAGGCCATGAAAAAAAATGTGGTCTTAATCAATACTGCCCGTGGTGAAATTATCAAGCAGGATGACCTGATTCACGCTTTAAAAAAACATCAAATCTTTGCCGCCGGACTGGATGTCACTGACCCCGAACCACTGCCTTTAGAAAATGAACTCTTTAAACTTAAAAATGCTTTTATTCTTCCACATATCGGCTCGGCCACTTACGAGGCCAGAAGGGCCATGTCAGTATTGGCGGCAGAAAATATAATGGCCGGGTTAGAGGGACGGGAATTAAAGGGATGGGTTAACAAAAAAGACTTTTAAAAGACGGACTAAGGCAAAAAAAAGGAGAAGTAAAACTTCTCCTTTTTTTTTATTTTTTAGTTAAACCTTTCACAATTGTAATTCTGGTAACGTCTTCTCCACGGCCACCATTTTGGTCGCGACGAACAGAAACCATGCAAGATTCCTTATCTGATCTCATATAATCCTGATCCCCACGCACCAAGATTCCCTCAACCACACCAGTTCTTGAATCAACCACTGCAGAACCAGAGTTTCCCCCGTAAGTATCAGCATTAGTGCTGAAGAAAATAGGGTTTGAATTATCTCTCATGTCGGCCCCGCTGGTAATTTTAGTGGGAAGACCTGTTGGGTGGCCGATAACCGTAAAGACCGCATCGTCAGCTGGTTTTCCGGCCGTTCTGAATTTCAAAGGAGCTCTGCCGGTTACCGGGCGATCAAGTTTTAAAACAGCGTAGTCATTCATTGTGGATGAACTTTTTTCGCGAGAAATAATTTTTGTACAACGGTAAACCTGATCTTCTTTAAATGAGAACGAATTTTTTTCTTCAGTTGTATTGGCGTAATCAAATACCCATGAATGGTTTTCGCAATCAGAAACTGTATTGATACAGTGACCAGCAGTTACCAGTGTGTCAGCTGAAATTAAAAAGCCTGAACAGTTAGCAGCGGCCATCTGAGCCGAAAATCTCTCACTTGAACAAATTCCATCCTCTTGCAAGGTTTTACCCTTCATCGAATAATTATCCCCATCCTGGCTCAAGTTTTGGCTCAAGATCTGGGCAGCAGTGGAGCGAGATAGTTCTCTCATCAAAGAATCAGAACTCTCGTAAACATCCATGCGGTCATCAGTGCCGTAAACAACTTTGGGTACAATTTTAATCGGATTTTTTGTTTTGATAGCAGCTTCTGCATTTAAAAAACTGAAGGCCAAAAAAGAACAAAGAATAAATTTTGATTTCATAAATTATCCACCAAGCAAAGTTACCATTATCTAATTTTCATAAATTAGATTGTGACTTCTCTATTAAAGAATAGTTAACCTATGATTTACACTTAAAATTTCTTACATCCGAGTATTTTGGTCGGTTTGGGTCTTACATTTTATTACCGCTGAGAAAGACCGCCTCCAGAGAACCAGGAAATTGGAGGTTTAAAAAAGGAGACCATAAGGCCTTGGTGGCCAGCATTTCTGGAGTGATAAGAACCGTTTTCTCCAGGTTGAGCACTGTAAAAGAGGCCGAATAACCGGGAGCGAGGAAGCCCATACCCAGGCCCCAGCGCTGGGCCTTTTCATGCCCGAAAGTATTTAAAAAATGATTGAAAAAATGGCCGGGATTTTCAGAAGCGATCAAGGCAATGGTCTGGGCCGGAATTTTTTGATCGAGTAAAAGCCAGCTGACAAAGCCAGCAAAAGTATCAAGCCCTGGCATGCCACTCATTCCTCGCGCCTTTTCTTCGGGCGAATGAGGGGCGTGATCGGTGGCCAAAAAATCAATCTCATGATTTCGTAGCGCTTTCATTAATTTATCAGAATCACTTTGCGAGCGAATCGGAGGATTCATCTGGTACAACACCTGCTGCTCCGGCGGCATCTGGCGAATGCTTTCCTCTGAAAAATAGAGGTGCTGGGGAGTCACTTCACAGGTAACCTTCAAGCCTTTTTTGCGGGCTGCCCTGATGGCGTCCAGTCCGGCCCCAGCGCTGTAATGACAAAGTTTTCCTTGCAAATCAAATTTCTCGATCAGCTTTAAAGCAAAGTCTGTGGCCATAACTTCCGCCGCAATTGGCCGCTTTAAAAAATGATCGGACGCCATTTTACTGGCCTCTAAAATTTGTGGGTCTTCACAATGAAAACTAACCCATTTTCCTCGATAATATTTTAAAACTTCTTCCAGCTCCTCATTGCTTTTAAAATAAAGCTCGCCCACTGAAGGGCCCATGTAGGCCTTATAAGGAACATCAAAACTTAGCGGTCTGGTCTCGGGTCCGATGCCCGCATACATTAAAATAGGAAGGATTGAATTTTGAGCGAGCGCAACTTTTTGCAAATAACTTTGATCATCAACAGGAGGAATGGGGTTGTTTGGCATATCGGCGAGATGGACGACTCCTCCATTAAGGGCCGCGCAACATGCAGAATGAAAATCTTCTTTGTAATTATTTTTGGCAGTGATGTCCTCCCGGGCATGGATATGAATATCGCCCATTCCTGCAAATAATAGGCAGTCATCACCAAAATAATAATCGACTTGATCCCGTGATTTGGAGCAATCCCCGATACTGACAATTAAGCCGCTTTGAGTGTCAAACAGGATCTGTTTGCGAGAAACTTCAGAGCTGGTAGCGCAAATAGCTTCAAGCGTTTTGATGGGCATAATTAAAAATCCGCTCTCGCATTCACTTCAAATTCAAAGCGCCATAAGCGCTGGTCAATATCAGAGATGGTCAGGATTTTCGATTTATCGTTTTGAATGAGGTTCAGGCTTTCAGCGGATGCCGTTTGCAGCGATTTGCGATAGAGAAAAAAATTATATTTACTCATGATTTCTTTGAGTTCTTGTTCACTCCGCACTTTGAAAGAAAAGACAATACCTGAATGAGAATTAGTGCTCACAGGAGTTTCAAGTTCACAGAGTTTTAAATAAAGCGGACCGCGGTGAACGCTGTCAGAAACACTATCGACATCAAACTCAAAAACGTCCGAAAGAAAATCCATCATTCGGGTTTTATCCTGAGAGTACAAGAGAAGAGGGCCACATTCGTATTCCATATTCTTATGGTAAGAGAACATGGCAAATATTACAACTGCTTAAATTTTAGGAATGAGTTTTAGGGGAAGAACCGTGGTTCGCTGAACGGTCTCGCCTCTGCAGTCTTTTCTCAGGCAACGAACAATTCGGTTGCAGCCAAGATCAATGTCCATTCTGAAATCTTCATCGCCCCGGATAAGCATACCTTCAACCAGTTTAGTCTTAGGATTGATAACGGGAGAACCAGAGTTCCCGCTGAAGGTATCGGCATTAGTCAAAAAGGTATAAATAAGTGAATTATTCCTTATCATTGCTTCATTCGTTATGATCTTTGGTAGCCCCATCGGGTGGCCAATCACGGTCAGAGACTCATAGTCTTCAACTTTTCCGGTGCGACGGATAGTGAGTGCTTTACGGTCAGTAATTTTGCGATTGAGCCTGATCAGGGCATAGTCAAGTTTTGGATTTTCTGACCAGGAAAGAATTTGAGCACAAGAATAAACATTTTCTTTGTTAAAAGAAACATTGCCACTCGCTCCTTCAAGTCCGGCAGCGTCGTTGTAATCAAGCACCCAATAATTTTTTTGACACTCATATTTATCTTTTACACAATGGCCGGCGGTAAGAATTAAATCAGGCGCCACCATAAAGGCCGAACAGCTCGAGACAATCGGCAGTTCGCTAAATTTTTCATCGGGACAAAATTTCAATCCATTGCCCAGGCTTTTAGTGCGGATTGAAATACTTTCTTTATCTTCGGCCGTAATTCGCCACTTTGGTATTTGGGCAAGGACAGATCGTGATTGCTCTAATTCAAAACTATCGATATCGGGATCGAGCTCGCTCATTAATTTGCGATTATCTTCACCATAAACTCCCTTATCACCAATATAATAGGCATTGGTTTCAAAAGAGCTTAAGGCCCCGGTCAGCAGGGTTAAAAAGAATAAAGTTTTCATAAGCTGCTAACTACCTCAAAAAGATGACATATTAATCAACAATGTCTTAAAATGTAATTTTTATAGGGTGAAAAGCATCTTTTACTGACAATAAACAAAAAAGTTTGTATCACATTAAGAGATGAAACAGTCCCTCCTAATCACTATTTTTCTTTTCCTTGTTGTGATCGCCTGGATCACCAGCAATTACATTTTAGGACTCAAGAAGAAAAAAAGACTTTTTTTGCAAAAATGGCAAGAGGCCCAGCGCGATCGCGCAGCAATCATTGAAGAAATCCAAATGGCACTGGTGGCCCGAGATGAATTTCTCTCCATTGCTTCACATGAATTAAAAACGCCACTTACTTCCCTCATCCTTCATTCCCAACATTTCAAAAGGTGTATCGAGCGAGGGGATCCTGATCTCTACTCCAAAGAACGTATAGATGTTATGATCAACCGAATAGAGAAACAGGTTTTTAAACTCAACCGGTTAGTCGATGACATGTTGGATATTTCCCGTATAAGAACGGGAAAAATGTCGCTTCATTTACAGGAATTTAATTTTTCTGAATTGATTCACGAGCTGGAAGAAAACCTGCTAGATCTATTTTCTTCTTCCAATACTCCCAGGCCGATCATCCAAAATGGCTGTGGAAATATAATGATCAAATGGGATAGAACAAGAATCGAGCAGGTCCTTACTCACCTCTTCACTAATGCCATTACTTACGGTGAAGGAAAACCAATTATTCTCACTACGGCGATGGCCGATGAAAAAGTCATGATTCACTTAAAAGATCACGGCATCGGAATCGCAGAAGAAAATTTGGAAAAAATATTTAATTGTTTTGAAAAAACCCGTCCCACTTCAGAAGTGGCGGGATTAGGTCTGGGGCTTTTTATTTCTCAACAAATTATCAATGCCCATCAGGGAAATCTTTCAGTCAAAAGCCAGGAGGGGCTCGGTAGTATTTTTACAATCGAACTGCCACTTTCACCGCAACAATAATTATTTCTTTTTAGTAAAAAGCCAAGTCACTTCCCGCTCATAAGCTGCTCCTCTGGCCTTAAGAGTCTCGCGCAGTGGAACTTCCTCTCTGCTCAATTCTTCCAACTCAAAAGATTCACCATAGAGAGCAAGCAATTCTTTTTCAGTCACCGAAAAGGGTGGTTGGGTTTCAGCTAAATCTCCATAATCGAGTAAGGGAGAAAGAATGATTTCCAAATCAATAGCTTGTTGAATCAGGAATTGACTATAACGAAGTCTTTCGGGAAAACTAAAGGCAACCATCGAAGCGCGATCATAACAAGCACTCACGCCTTTTAATTCAACCGAGGAGAGATTAAAAAGGTCGCCCTGATAGATAGTTATCCCCTCGCCCTGATACAAATTAAAATGACTTAAAACTTTTTTGGTTAAAGACAGATTGTTTTCCTTAATAAATTCCAGCACGGCGATTTCAGAAAACTCAACGCCGATAACCTGATGGCCTTGTTCCCTAAGGAAAATCATGTCGAGAGACTTACCACAAAGCGGAACAAAAATATTTTGATGGCCCTTAAACAGATGACTATATTTCATCAAACTTTTATGAGGAGCGCTCTGGTGAAAGCCAATTTGACTGGTTTCCCAGCGCTCATTCCAAAATTTATAATCCGGCATAAACACTCTCCACTAAAAAAGGATCATGGGCCCGAAAGATCAGATGCCCACTATTTTTAACAATAAATTCTTTTATTATTTTGGCATGCAGAATTTCAGCATCCCCAAACGGATCATGAGAGGCAGGTTGTACCTTTCTCAGAAATGATTTTTTGGAAAGTCCAATCAACCATGGGCAGACAATCCCGGCGTCTTTCAAGCTCAAAACCAGTTCATCAAAATGACGGATTAGATCCCAGTTTTGCTCAAAGCTTTTCGAAAAACCAAAACCTGGATCGAGGATCAGCTGTTGATTCATTCCAATCGCCGCTAACTTCTGAAATCCATTTTTAAAATGAGTTGCCGTCATCTCGAGCATGTTTCCTTCTCGCTGAAATTCCATGTGTGATAAAGTTTGATCACGGGAAGGAATATGCGTAGAACAGTAAAGGTAGTAAAAATCCTGCTGCCCTTTTTTGGATTTTAATAAATCAAACAAGGGAGCATCTAAAACTCCGGAGACGTCATTAAAAATAAAACCGCAGTCATGGTATCTGGATTTAAAACGCTCCTCGAAATAGAGGTAATTTTCGGGTCGGTAGGTATCAAACGAAATCCACTGCCCGCCTAGATCAACTTCTTTAATCATTTCAAAAAAAAGATCAAAGCGAATACGCTCTTGGTGAGAAGTAATGGCCGAATTCATCGGGGCGCTCGATTCAAAACCAAAATCAAAAATGAGAGCGGGAATCTTTTTAAATTGATTAAGCTTTTTTATTAGCTCGGCACTATGGTGCAGGTTGGAAATGGCGTCCGAAAAAGAATTGGGGGTTATGTTAATAACCCCCATCGTCTTTGTTTTTTTAAATGGGCACAGCTCTGGTCGCAAGATCTTAAACTTAAGCGATCACTGGATTAAGAGTGCTCGCCGCTGGTTCAGGTTTATCACCTGATTGATCATCGCTCTTTACAACTTTTTCAGATTTAAGCGGAACTCCAATATCAACTCCCGCAATAACATCTTTGACTTGTTGAATGTCAATTGTTTCCCAGGCCATAAGTGCCTTGGCCAATCGATCCAATCCATCGCGGTTTGATTTTAAGATATTGATGGCCTGTTTGTAGTTCTTTTCTACAATGCGATTAATTTCTTCATCAATTTCCTGGGCCGTTTTTTCAGAGTAATCGGTATTATCACCCATTCCCGAAAAGGGAGAAGTTGAAGACTTATTGTAATTAATCGGGCCCATCTTCTCAGACATACCCCATTTACAAACCATATTGCGCGCTAAGCCCGTCGCTCTTTCAATATCGTTTGAAGCTCCTGAAGTCATTTGTCCGTAAACAATTTCTTCAGCACAACGTCCACCCATTAAAAAGGCAATGAAGTTCTCAGCTCTGTCGTTAGTTAAGGAAAGCAAATCTTCATTGGGAAGAGTTTGGGTGACGCCTAAAGCACCACCACGAGGCATGATAGAGACTTTATGAATAGGATCTGTATGAGGAAGATTCATACCCACAAGTGTATGTCCCGCTTCATGATAAGCAGTCATTAGTTTTTCTTTATCCGAAATAACAAGTGACTTTCTCTCAGGGCCCATCAGAACTTTATCTTTGGCCTGTTCGAAATCTTCGTTAGAAAGTTTTTTCTTATTAAGTCGGGCAGCGTTTAGTGCCGCTTCGTTAACCAAGTTGGCCAAATCCGCCCCGGTAAATCCCGGCGTTCCTTTAGCGATTACTTCCAAATCGATGTTGTCTTCCAACGGAGTTTTTTTAGTGTGAACTTTTAATATTCCAAGACGGCCGCGAACATCCGGAGCTCCAACCATAACTCGTCTATCAAAACGACCTGGTCTTAAAAGAGCTGGATCGAGAACGTCAATTCTGTTTGTAGCGGCAATTAAAATAACGCCTTCATTAGATTCAAATCCGTCCATTTCAACCAGGAGTTGGTTTAAGGTTTGTTCACGTTCGTCGTGACCACCGCCCATTCCTTGACCTCTATGACGTCCAACTGCATCGATCTCATCGATAAAGATGATACATGGTGCGTGTTTTTTACCTTGTTCAAATAAATCTCTTACCCGTGAAGCTCCGACCCCAACGAACATTTCAACAAAATCAGATCCTGAAATTGAAAAAAATGGAACATCGGCCTCACCGGCAACTGCTCTGGCGAGAAGAGTTTTACCAGTTCCTGGAGGACCTACCAGAATAACCCCTTTAGGAATTTTTCCACCAAGCGCAGTATATTTTTTTGGGTCTTTTAGGAAATCTACAACTTCTTCAAGTTCTTCTTTGGCCTCTTGCACGCCAGAGACATCGCCAAAAGTAATTTTTTTATCATGCGGACTGAGCATGCGAGCGCGAGATTTTCCAAAACTCATCGCCTTTCCGCCTCCGGCCTGAATCTGGCGCAGGAAAAAATAAAAAATAACAATCAGAAGAATCATCGGCCCCCAGTTAAGCAGCAGGGAAGTAAAGAATGTTTGTTTTTCTTCTTCTTCGTATTGAGGAATAATGCCATTTTCGCGCAAGATATTAAAAGTCGCGTCGCCGGTATTTCCAGTCAGACTGAAACGGGAACCCGCCTCGTAGCCAGCTTTGAATTTTCCCATGATGGTGTCTTTGCCTTTAAAGACAACTTCATCAATGTTTTTTTCTTGCACCGCTTTGACGAAATCAGGGTATTTAATAAATTTATGATTGGTTTTATCAACCGTTGCGACTTTCGCCACCAGCGCCATTAAAAGAATAACGACGATCCATAGAGTGAGTGTTTTTTGTTGGGGTTTCATTTAATTCCTATTCCTTCAATTTTCTTGATCAAACTTCATTTTTTGATTTCATTCTATTCTATAAACCAAGGACAGAAGAATCAAGTATGACAGCAGTGTGAAATAGCTTTTGTCTCCCCTTTTTTGCAATTAGTGGATAAAAACTGTACGGGATCTTGTGCTGCCGTAGCCAGGCGGTGCTTTTGGGCAGCAAAGGATGCTGCAGCTTCGAAGATTTTGAGCGGTCTTCGGGCCTCAAAAAACACAAATAAGGGAAAAAAACTTTTTTGGGATTTTGAGAAGCAAGCTCAGTAATCTGCGTATTGTTAGTTTGCTGCTGCAGCAACTCTAAAAGCAACTCATCACATTTGCGGTAATAATCCATATGTAAATCATTAGTGATCAGCAAATAGTCGCGCAAAATATAAATTTTGACCCCGCCGGAAAAACACAAGGGTCCCTTAATCTTTAATTCCCGGGGATCTTGCCCAATTTTTTTATGGGCCGCGATTAATTTATCCACTTCGCGATCGATTTCTCCGCGATGAGTTTTAGAAAAAAAATGAATCCATTCTTTGATCTGATCTTTGTGAAAACTAAAATCTTGCGATCTTAAAACCACCGCCCCCGAGGCTTCACGTTTCTCCTGAAGACGGGTGATTGTGCTCTCCTGTGCTTTTAAAAATAAAGTGCGATGCAGCCCTAGTTTCAAGGCAAGAACATTCTGGCGAGCGACATAATGACGTAAGTATTGTGGATAGCGCTGATGAATCGTTTCCGTCAATTTGGCGCGAAAAAAATTGCGCTCAAATCTGATATCGCGGTTTGAGCTGTCTTCGGCCCACGTCAGCCCCAGCGCTTTGGCGTAGGAGCGAATTTGATTCTTACTGGCACACATAAAGGGTCGAACCAAACCACGGTTGTAAACCGGAATTCCCAAAGTTGATTGCAGTGAGCTCTGTTTAAAGGACTGGATCATGCTCCATTCAAAGGAATCATCCAAGTGATGAGCTGTATGGACCAGGTAATTTTTTTGAATATATTGCTTATAAACCTGCGCTCTTAAATTTCGGGCCACTGCCTCAAAATTATTTTGGCCTAAATCCAGGGTAAACTTAACGACGTCGACTTCAAGCCCCAGGTACTTGCAGTGTTCAAGCACCAGCTTTTCTTCATTTATATTTTCAGCACGGGTGCCGTGATTGATGTGCAGCACGCGTAAATTCCCGCTAAAGACTTGGTTCAAGACATACATGAGGGCAATCGAATCGACTCCCCCGGAGACTGCCACCAGATTGGACTTCTCTGGATTGATCAGTTGAAGCGAGTTCATAAACAAA
>Ga0208115_1000077_pt1 | contig 28036 bp, 50 predicted proteins | sample LakWasMeta4_LOW4_2_FD_183856 | JGI IMG/M metagenome (GOLD analysis project Ga0208115, IMG submission 183856) | Freshwater sediment methanotrophic microbial communities from Lake Washington under simulated oxygen tension - Sediment Metagenome... | ecosystem: Environmental > Aquatic > Freshwater >...
GGAAGGCGTACAGTGCAGACTTCACCCTGTGCTGATTTTGTTATCCTTGACATGCTTCCCCCTCAAATACATATCCAACATTTTCAGCAGCCCACTGCTGCGTGTAGGTAATTAGCTCTGCGTATTCTTCACGCTCTGCCTGTTCACTTGGTCTCACATTTCGGTACCACTTGTTACCGATTTTGTATTCTTCAATGCCGAAGAAATCTTCCTTGATTGCTGCTTTTATCTTCCCTGGCGTTTCACCGATAAACTTTCCAAGTTCTCTGCACATTTGGTGGAACTTGTTACGCTGTGCGTTTGTTTTTGGTCTTTCTCTTCCGCATGTAGGACACTTAGCCATGCAGTTTCCCCTTCTTACTAAACACAATGCTGTCTGGCATTTTTCTCATGCGGTCTGTATTAGTCATGCCACCGTGATGCTTGATGACTTCACCGCCTTCTGTGAGTGTCATTCCTGCATTTCTTGAGTTGTTCAAGTTAAATTCTTTCCAAAATTCCCTAGCTACTTTCAGCGCATCAGACATAATCAGCCCAGTCTGTATTTATCTTTTCAGCAACATGGATTACTGAAATATCCTTGTATCGTTTGCTCAATACATCAGCCGCCTTCTGGCCTGTTCCGTTCATATCGTTGTCAGCGAATATATGAAGCTCTGTTACACCTTCTGGCACGATGAATTTTTCCATGCCGTTAGCACATATCGCTGCCCATGTAGGTATGCCGAATATCTGCGTAGCTGCACAAGCTGTTTCAATCCCTTCTGCAATCCCTAACACTCCGTTATGCTTGAATAAGCGGATAGCACCGCCAGAGATTGACTTGATCGCGCTTGTCATCTTTTTAACTTCTGGCACGTTTGCTTTCTGTCCATCTTTTGTCAGATAGGTACGATGCGCTGCAATGGCTTCACCTTCTGCGCTACTGACTACCCCTAGCATTCCGTAGTGAAATGTTTTATTTCCTTCATTGAAGTAAATCATTGATGGGTGATACCAAACATCAGGCTTAACGGTTATGCCACGATTCACAAGGTATGGCGTGATAACTTCTTTAGTCGCACTTTTAAACAATGCTTTCAAGTTAGCCATAATCTTTACAGTAGGTACTTGCTGAATCACTACTGGCTCGATATGGCCTATTAATGGCTTAACAATCTCAATAGCCTGTTTGAAGTCGATGCTGTCTAAGCGCATGATTAAATCTATGCCGTTACCATTGCCGCACTGGTTACATATCCATTCACCATTGCCCTTGTAATCTGTCAGCCTGAATCTGTCCTTTCCACCGCAGATAGGGCAGCTTGTATGCTTTTTAGATAACTGCTTATCGTTCAGGCCATAATTCGCAAGGATTGAATGCCACTTTCCGTTAGCCTCTTTGTGAATATCAAGCCGCATGTTTAGCCCCTTTCGATTTGATATAGCGAATCATCAAGTGCTGTACATAGCTGATAGTTTCAGGTGAAGGCTCTTTTCTTATGTGGTTTAATCCTTTAGGCCATACACCAAAGGCTGATTTGTAAGCATGTGCTACCCATCCATGAGAGTGATGGCGTTCATGTGCTACCTGTAGCAATTCAGAATAAAAATCCTGTTTATGACGTTTCTGTTTGCTACGCACTACAAATTCAAGTTCGCCATCATCTGTTTCAACGGAGTTTTTCTTTTCAGGTGCAAATCCGCACATCGGGCATGTGTGAACGGATGGCGCTTTCATGTATTTGCATTTGATACACTCGCTAGGAAGTTTCTTTTTAACTTCCATTGCTTTTTTCTCACGTACTACACCCATATCCAGTTCTAGCGGTAGATCGTCAGTCGGATAGCCAAGCGTAAAAACTGTGCCTGAATGGTCAAGTATCAAAGCCTTATCCTTACCTTCACTTGGCCTTAAAATACGTCCTGCCATTTGGATATAGCGGATTAAGCTACGTGTTGGCCTTGCAAGAATCATTACTTCGGTGTGTGGGCAATCCCAACCTTCTGCCAGGATGCCTACGTTTGAGATAATCTTTGTTGTACCTTCGCGGAATCTTGCGAGGATTTTCTGTCTGTCCTCTTCATCCGTGTAGCAGTCGATATGCTCTGCCGTGATTCCTGCTTGTTTGAATTGGTCAACGATATGTGTTGAATGCAGTATATTTGTCGCAAATACAACTGTCGGCTTATGATTCGCCAGCTTGAACCAGTGCGCTACAATATCTCCTATCAAATCAGCTTTATCTACTGCAAGACCTAGCTGTGTTTCGTTGTAATCACCAGCCACGATCTGCACTTCGGATAAATCAGGCTGTGAAGGCGCGTATATGTCGCAATCAACTAGAAATCCAAGTTCTACCAGTTCGCGGATAGTCGCAGCCTTAACGATGTTCTGGAATTGCTTTCCTAGCCCTTTGCTGAATGGTGTTGCTGTCAGTCCTACTACTGGAACGCTTTTAAAATGCTCTAACAGTTTGTGGTAACTTTTAGCCCCTGCTACACCATGCGCTTCATCAATCACGATAAAGTCAGCATCAGGATAACCGCGCCTGTCTAGTGTCTGAATTGAGCAGATTAAAACCTTGCTATCCACTAACCCGCTATTACTGCCCTGAATAATGCCGTGCGAGATTCTAGCTGCATGGAATCTTCTGCTCGCCTGTGTTACCAGTTCTACACGATTGCAAACAAATAAAACCTTCTTATCAAGGGAACGAGCTAGACGAATCATTTCCATGCCCATTTCACTTTTACCGCTTCCTGTAGGACTGTATAAAACTACACGCTTTTTACCGCTTGCAAATTCAGCACGTAATTTACGGATAGCCGCTTCTTGATATGGACGTAAAATCATGCTGCTTTACCCCCTATAGAATCTTCCGTGCCTGATAAGAAGGGGTTTAATATCTTCTCTTCTCTTCTCTTCTCTTCTCTGGTAGTTACTTTTGTAGATGGTGATGTAGATACATTTGTAGATTGATTACTATCTACATTTTTATCTTTATTAGCTCTCCATTTTGCTTGGCTTTCGTTCTTCAAAGCACGCTTTTTAGCCGTTTCTCCGTTATGTCTGTCAAATTTTGGCAATTGAACCCATTGCGCTTCATTATCAAAATCCATCCAGAAAACAGTTTTCATTGCACTTGCAAAACCTTTACACGACACAATGCTGTCTACGTCATCTTCTACAACACCATCTACATGACCATCTACAGAATTACCATCAAACCATCCCCAAATACGGACTAATTTCCCGAAAGCTGCATCTTTATCAATCCCCAAAAGACGAGCAATCCTTAAAATTTCAGGTTTATCAGGCGTAGTTTTTTCAACTTTTATCCAATCACCAGCCATGATTTTCGCCTTTGGCTTTTTCTAGCTTTGCAATGAATAGATCAATGTATTCAGCAGGGATATATATATATCCATCTTCGCTAAAATCGTTTTTTTGACTGATTGATAAACCGCTATCATCAATATCAATTTCTACTTCTATCAGGCCGACTAAAATCTGTTTCATACTTTGCCTCTCAATTTGCCGTTAATAGGGTGCTGGCGTGATATGTAGGGCAAATATCTACACATCGGTGTGTACGCACCTGCCAGCATTGAAAACTTTTGCTTAACATTCATTTACAACTAGACCTATTTACGGTCGCGTTTGGTAATTTTTAAACGTCTGTCAATGTCGGATAATTCATTTAACGATTGAGAGCGTCTTGCTTGCATCACTAAGTTGCGTAAAAAAGCAGACTGCGATAAACCTAAGGCTTCAGCTTCATTGCGAAGCCAAAGGAACTGGTCTGCCGTGAAACCTACTTTTACGATTACGTCATGGTTATCAGTCATGTTTAGTCCTTAGGCAGCTTTTTTGAGCAATATAAAAAGACGCTCAATAATGTCGTAAGAAGGCTTGTATTCGTTCTTAGTAACGATTCTGTAAAAAGTCTTGGTAGATATTCCAGTAACCTTAGAAAAATCATCCCATTCAGATTTACGTTTAATTAGTTCTGTTTTTACATAATTTATCATAGTGAAGCTATTTTAAGACCGAAATGTCTTATGTGTCAAGACCCAAATGTCTTAATTTATGTAATAAAGTACATACATGAATTTAAAAGAAATCATTAGCGCGAATCTAAAGGCTTTAAGGCTTCATTCCCAACTTAGCCAGGAAGAGTTTGCAAAGAAAGCTGGCATGATGCAGCGTGCTTATGGTCGCTTAGAGAATGGCGAGAATTGGCAGCACCTTGAATCACTTGAACGTATATGCGCGGCTTATGACCTGCAAGTATGGCAAATTCTCATTCCAAATCTTGATGTAACAAATCCACCTTTAATCGCGCAAGATAGTGAAAAACAAAAAGAGTTTTACGCCAGAATAAAAGAAGCAGCCAAAGAATTATCTAAATTTCAATAATCCCCATATATAAGTATAAATAACCATTCCAGCTTAACGCTGGATTTTTTTTGCATATTTATTAAATTTAAGACATTTTAGTCTTGACATTAAGACATAACTGTCTATAATGAACACAAGTCGAAACAAAACGCAATGAGTAAAGTTGGAACGTTTGCTTTAGGGCGGCAAGTACGGCGTTAGTTAAGACTGATTTGTTATCTCCCAAGTTTGCCAGGGAACGCGAGAGTTAGTACCTGGACTTTTTTAAGGTGATTGATATGAAAAGTTATCCAAATATTTCACGCATGCAAAAGTTTGATAGATGGCCTTACGGTATCAAATGTGACGTATGTGATAACCATGCAACTTACAAAGTAACTATACAAACGAATATTTTTCGTGGTGATGACGAACAATATAAATCATGTGTTGAACATAAAGATGATGTTTCTAATTTTTCAGTATTGCTTAAAAAAGGTTAAATCCATGCAGACACAACTCAACATAGAACAGATTGCTGACAGCTTAACCGCGCAGTTGTTTGATAAGTCATCTCATACCCGAGATAACACAAAACAGGTTACAGAGGCTATTGCAGAGCTTACAGACGACTACATGGATGATGCTGAGATAATCTGCGACACCGTTCTGGATGCTTCATTCATTGATGCTGAACAGTTCTGGAATACGTTACGTGCAATGGTCAACGCTCATGCGCTAGGTAACGAACAATCAATGACTACGTTTGCTAAAAGTATCTCACTTAGTGTGATGGATGCAGTAGCTAAACGCGCTGAATGGATGGTTACCAAATGAGAAACATTATAGACGCGCTATCAATCTCTATCGGTCTGTTTGCTGTGCTTGCACTGGTAAACGCTAACGACAAATGCGCTGACCTTGTAGCTGCTCAATCTACTGGCTACTGCAATGTGAATTTCGGCAGCACTACAGCAACACTTAAATGCGACAGGATTGCGAGGATATCAAATGACTAACTTTGATAAAGACTGGAAGCACTTTGAAACCAATCACGATGTTACAGCAGAGCGCAAGATTCTTGAATCAATAGCCTTCGTTCTAGTTGTGTTCTGTTCAGGATTAATTCTTATGTTAGTGAGTGAGCTATGAAATATATTGGATTTGTAATGGTATGGATTTTTGCTTTGGTGATGGCTGTGTATTTTTATACGTTTTTTTTAATCTACAAGAAATATCGTGGTTTTGGACAGACACGTAAGCAGGCATTTTTGAGCACATGGAGGATGTATGAATAGCGATGAAATATATGTAGATATTGATGAATTCTACAGCGATGCTGAATTGCAGGATATGAAAGCTGAATATCACTATGCAAAAGGTCAAGGATTCATTGATTGGATTTATAAACATAGGCAAATCGGTAACGGTCATCAGTTAGTTGAAGCAATGGAAGATGGTGACCTTGCTGCTGAATATTTAAAAGAAGTAGGTTTGCCAGAAGATACTGAATTGGAGGTTTAAAGTGAGTGTACATCGTAAATTAAATGAGGCGCGTATTGCGCTGCAAGGTGAAAAGTTAAACAAGTCAGGCCATAACAAGTTTGCTGGTTATACCTACTTTGAACTGAGTGACTTCTTGCCAACGATTAACAAGATATTCAACAACATCGGATTATGCGGCGTGATTAGCTTCGGTGAAGAACTGGCAACACTTACCATCACTGACGTAGATGATAACTCAAGTGTGTTAATTACTTCACCAATGAAAGAAGCCAATTTAAAGGGCTGTCACGCGATACAAAATCTTGGTGCTGTAGAAACATACACTCGCCGTTATTTATGGGTTACAGCGCTTGAAATAGTTGAGCATGACGTGTTAGACGCGACAACTGGCAACGATAAAACCAACGTGCTATCAGTTACCAATGGTCAAGCACCAAAGACACCGTTAGCAGGTGCTACTGATGGATTTAGCGCAGAGGAATTAGCGTTTCTAAATGAGCAAGCAATCGAAATGCACTCATGGATAGATGATACAGATTTAGCAAGTGCTCATGACATTTGGGTAAAGTTAGACAACGAAGAAAAGACCGCTGTATGGTCAATGCTAGACAGCAAGACACGCAGCACATTCAAGAAATATCAAGATTCATTAAAACAGAAAGCAGCTTAATTATGAACGTACTTAATGCAATAGGTAATGTAGGAAAAGATGCAGAGATTAGACACACTGCTGGCGGTGATGCAATAGCACAATTCAGCTTTGCTCTTACCAGTGGCTATGGTGATAAACAAGTCACTACCTGGCTGAACTGTAACCTATGGGGTAAACGTGCGGAAACACTTGCGCCAATGCTTCTAAAAGGCACAAGAATAGGCATTACAGGCGAGTTAACTAACAGGCCATATCAAGACAAGTCAGGCAATGAGAAATACAGCCTAGAGTTGCGCGTGAGTGATATTACTTTGCTTGGTAAAAAAGACGGTGAATCCGTATCAGTGCAGCCTAAGACAAGTAAAACTAATGACAATAATTTTGATGATAGCGATTCCATACCGTTTTAACTTTACATCATGACACCCAAGCCGATAGTGGGGAAACATCGTGCAGTATCAGGCATACATCCTCCATGAAATAGATCAGTGTGCTGATGATACCGAGTGATTCACGTAAAGAATCGTTTTCTTGGAGATTATTAATGCGTAACCAACACAGAATAAAAGTAAGTGATGACCAGGTAAGAGAGATGCGGAAACTTCATCTGGCTTATGTAAGAGGCTATGGATATTTAGCAGCAAGGTTTAACTGTGGTGTAAGTACTGTAAGAGATATTGTAACTTTCAGAACACGTAAGAATATTTTTTAGGATAACTAACATGAGTACAGTTGAAGCGTTGAAGAGTGCGGAAAAATTCATAGGTGAACTTCCATTTTCATTACAACGCGATTTAGAGCTACGCAGAATACATGAGGCACTATCTAAAGTTGAAAATAGTGAGCCAGTGGCAGAAGCCATACGTGAACGCGATAGATTGGGTTTTTCTGTAGTAAATGTTATTGGCAAGCTGGATGAAATTATAGAGAACAATCAAGAAGTTGAAGTTGATGATTTTCTACATATAGCAGTTCCTATTGATATGTGGAATGAGTTGCAATCATCACTTGAAGATATGCCAAAACGTGCAGACCTTTTCACATTCCCACCAAAACGCGAATGGGTAGCTATTGACCTAACTGAGTATGAGCGTCAAGGATTAGGTGCAATAGCTCAAGAAATTGAAGCTAAATTGAAAGAGTTGAATCATGACTAACGATGAAAAAATAGCATTAAGTAAACAAGTGGCTGAGTTGTATGGGATTGATGCTTCTGTATCAGGTTGGTATAACCATTGGGGTGAAGAATATGAAAAAGAGTGGCTTGCAGATAATAGCGCACGATGCTTTGAATTAGCTGTGGAATATAACTTAGACATTTTAAATTACAAATTTGGGTATGTTTCCATTGATTCAGAACACATACTCGATTACTTAGATGAAGAAATAAAAGACCACCCATCCAAAGCCGAAGCCACACGAATTGCCATATTGAAGTGCTTAGTGAAGATGAAAGAAGGTGTGCGGGCCCAGCAAACAAATGAGGCATTTGAGAAATGGTACAAAAACCAATATGGGGATGAAGGATTAAAACGAGCATTAAACCACCCTCATGTACCTGACGGCGAATATGTATATGAAAACACCAATAGATTTTTTGAGATATGGCAAGCCTATGCCGAGCAACAACCATTGAAGCGGTTGAGTGATGAAGACGTTGACTCATATATCTTAAACAAAGGGCACTTAGACTGCGTGTTAGATTTTAGCGCCGAGCATGATGACGTAACAGAACTAAAAACTGAGTTACGAAGACTTGTTAAAGCAATTATGGATGAAATGGAAAGGATTAATCATGAGTGATATTGAAAAACTAGCAAAAGAATATGGGCTTACGCAATGGGCACATGGTGAAGAATATGTATCTAAATCATTAGTTGATTTTGCAGAAGCCTATGCCGAGCAACAACCATTGAAGCGGTTGAGTGATGAACAAATATTTAAGATAAAACACGAACATTGGTACAACAGAGAAAATATGATTAACGCAATAATGAATGAAATGGAAAGGATTAATCGTGAGTAAATTTTTATTGTTTATTTTAGTAGCTACACTAAATGCTTGCGGGGCAGACGCACCAGAAAGCAATACTGATATTTTTTGTAATAAGGGAGTTGTATACAGAAATAAAACCTATACACCCCTGTACCTTAAAGACGAAAAAACTGGAATTTATAAAACTCAAACGTGTGAGGAGTAAATCATGAGTGATATTGAAAAACTAGCAAAAAAATGGTGCTCAAGTTCTTTAAGAAAACATTATTCTTTTAGCTTAGGGCAGTTAGAAAAGTTGATTGAAGCCTACCACGCCGAGCAACAACGGCAGGAACAAGAGCCATTGGCATATATTCACCGCAATGAATATGACGAGTATCGGCTTGAACCGATGGATAGTTTCAAGATTAAAAGCATACCGCGCAATGTTGACATTCACTTATTCACAACCCCACCCGACCAATCCAAGCTGATTGAAAGCCAAGCGAGTGAGATTGCGGAGTTGAAAGAGAAAATAACTACAGAATTAAAACGCGGCGGTAGTTATAAAACATTAGTAGCTTCACTTGAAGGTCAGCTTGAACATTACAGGGCGCAAGATTACAGCCTAGCAAAGCATAGGCTAGATACGCTGGAGAACACATTAAACAGCGAAAAAGAAATGAACGAAACGCTAACCAATGAAAATACAGCACTTCAATCCCATATCAATGAATTGCGTGAGGCTTTGGAAACAATATCAGACACGCTAGACATTCATACGGTAAATCAAATCGCAGATGCAACACTAGCCTCAACCCCATCACAATCACTACAAGCGCATGATGATGAAGTGATTGAGCGGTGTGCTGTTATTGCTGAAGATGGTGCAGATAGTGCTAGTTCATACCAAGCAGTAGAAGCTATCCGCGCATTGAAAGGTACATCATGAAAATTCTGGCATTCTTTGGATGTATATTGTGTTCTATATTAGCTGGAATATCCAATGCTGGAATTGAACAAGCAATATTCCTATCAAGTGCGTTGATTATTATGGCATTGAAAGGCACATCATGAACGGATGCCACTCAACATTACAGCCTGATAGATTACAGCATGATTTAATCTATCACAGTAAAGGTAACGTAAGCTGGACTAATAAACTCACTAGAAGCTGCCAATACATCAAGCAAGTAGGAATAGTTGATAGTGGATGTGATGGATGCAAAGAAAATGATACTAAACAACCTACCACCTAATCACATACTAAGAAACACGCCACTAATAGATTTAGGCGCTAAGTATAAGAGCATAGGCTTTATCTCACATCAGGAAGTTACCCATGCTTATGGATTAGCTAAAGCTAGAGTTACATTCAACCAGCTAGGTGAAGTGTGGACTAATGGCACAGAATGGATAGCAACGAAAGGCATAGAATAATGGAACGATTAAATGTTCTTCCAATTAATGACATTCAAGAGCATAGACATGACGAATATTGTATGTGTAACCCTAAGTCAGAAGAATATAACAATGTATTAATAGTAACTCATAATTCATTTGATGGAAGAGAGTTTAAAGAGGTAAAACAATGGAACTGATACCAGCAAAAGAAGTGAGTAAGATACTAGGCTTAAAGCCGCGTTATGTAGCTGAGAAGCTCATACACAAATCAGACTTTCCTACTGCTTACAGGATATTAGGCGGCATGAGAAAATGGGATAAAGAGGAAATACTGGAATGGTTGAAAACACAAAGGGAGGCAGCATAATGGAATTTAGTTACGATACTGTACCTGTAATAAAAGATGAACTATTAGTACTTATGGATGATATGAGTTATAGAAAATGTAAAATGATGCCAGCCATTGATGCATACAATTTATATTATACTGATTGCACCCATCCACTGCAAAATGCTTATTGCGATAGGAATAGAATCGTTAAATGGAAAATATCTAATCCAGCATAGGTGCAATATCACTGGCATCAGGGTTATAGTACACCATCAGTGATTTAGGGTTGCGATGCCCCATTATCTTAGCAAGGGTAATGTTGTCGACTTTCTTAGCCATCCACGTACAGGCATTGTGTCTAGTGTCATGGAACACGAAGCCTGACAAACCTGCTGACTTACGCGCTGACCTGAACAGGAAATCACGCTGCGAATCGGTGATAGTAAAACATTTGCCTTTAGTCGGTAACTGCTTGAACAGTTCTACTGCTTTCAACGTCAACGGAACATCCCTGCTATCACCATTCTTGGTCTTATCCAGATGAACCTTACGCCCATCCAAGTCTACCTGATTCCATTCAAGTGAAACTATCTCGCCTGACCGCATTCCTGTCTGCTCTGCAATAAACATACACAAAGCCACCTGTGAATCGTCTGTAACGCATTTTTCATGTGCATCATAGCCCAATGTATCAGCCATAATAGAAAACTCGTCAGGGCTTATTAAACGCTTCCTGTGAGGGTTATCTGATGGCCTTTTCACATCATCTAGCGGATTATTTTCAATCCATTGCCATTCTTTACGCGCAATCTCAAATACAGCGTTGAGTAAAACCATTTCCCTGCGTATGGTAGAGCCTTGCAGTTTAGAGCTATCACGCCACTTGGCTATGTCTGCTGGTACGATAGATGCGATAGGTTTACTGGAAAATTCAAGCTCACGCTTGAACTTGTTTAAACGGATTTCTTCCCACCGGTTCTTGCAAACCTTCGCATAATCGTCTAAAGCTTCACTAAATAGATGCTTGTCAGCCTCAAACTTTCCTGCTTCCATAGCATAAGCCCATTCAACTGCTTTGGCCTTGAGCTTGAATGTTTTGGACTTGCGCTTGCGAACTCCTGCTATGGTTACATAGACTTGAGCTTCCCAGCTATTACACACCTTGCGAAACGTTGCCATTTACTGTGAATTTTCCAGTATATTGCTGTATAATTAACGAAGCCACAAAGAACTACTAATTCAATGTGGCCTCTAATCACTTCACCTTTCTGAGAGGTTACACATGACTGCACCAATTCTAACGCAAGAAGAATTAAAATCAAAACTTTATTACAATCCTGAAACAGGGATTTTTACTCGATTAAACAATTCAACTCCAAAATATACTTGGAAAGTAACTGGTTCAGATGATGGCAGAGGTTATATCCAAATTGGTGTTAATGGGAAAGTCTATAGGGCACATCGCCTAGCTTGGCTATACGTATATGGTGAATGGCCTAAATATCAAATAGACCATATCAATGGAAATAAAAAAGATAATAGTATTTATAACCTACAAGATGTAACTACAAAGATAAATTTACAAAGATTTAGGAATGTAAGTAAAAGTTCTACGTCAGGATTGCTTGGGGTAAGTTGGGATTGTTTAAAGAATAAATGGGCTGCATATATTACCCGTGATGGTAAAAGAAAAAGAGTGGGATTTTTTAAAGATAAGCATAAAGCACATGAAGCATATTTATTAGAAAAGAGCAGGTTAAATGGGTATTAAATTCCTGCTATTTCTCCCACTTTTGTTTGTGGAATTATATGTATAAAGGTGTTTTTATGGGTAATTTATTTTTACATCGTAGCTAAGTCATTGATGTATATAGGTGTGTATTTTGACAAAAAACTGGATAAAACGCTCGGATTATCTTCTGGGCACCAAGTTTGTAGTATTCATGCGGTATTCAAGAGCTTTCCTGCGATTTTCCCACTATTCAGTTAAATGTACATAAATTTGCATTTCATATACATATAATTTTAATGTGTATATATTTTACGGTTTTATATACATATCACTTGCAAGTAACAAGCTCACAGACTGAATCACCCCACTTACGCAGCGCATTAAAATCACTGGTGGTTATTGTACACGCATCTTTCAGCGTTTGATATTGTCCAGCAAGGGTTGAGTAGTGCTCTCGCCATACTTCGGTATTTCCTTCGGTATCGCTTGGGGATGTGGGCACTCCAAAGGTATCTGCGGCGAGTTTGTCGCGCAGCTGCTTACGCAAATCAGCAATAGTAACGGCATCATTCTTGTTACGTTTTGAATAATCATTTTTAATAGCCTCTAGTTCTTTAGCGTGTAAGTAGTTAAGTTCGGTAACATCTTTAGCATGTGCGCTCTCTTTGATACGGTTCTCAACTAGTCGCAGGTTATATGCCTGTTTATCTGCTTCCAGATGCGCCGTAAACGCTGTTTTCTCGGTGATGTAGGCGTTTCTGTACCATAGTACAAGTAAACATAATGCCAGAAAGGTAAACTCAAGCCAGTGAGCGATTATGAACTGTGTAACGTTACGCAGTACACCGCCGATACGAAGCAGCCATAGTAGAATCATAATGTCGGCTTCACTGGAACACCCTTTTCAGGGTCAACAAGAAAGTAATTGGCAGGAAGGATTGTTGTGTCCCCACGATACCACTGAATCTTAATATCGTTCTCGTTCTCTTTCTTATAGCAGCCAATCAGCTTTTGACCGTCTGAACGTGATGCAATCGCCGCCCAATCGTATTGCTGTTTAACACCAATGATAGGACACGGTACGTTAGAGATAGTGATAATCACATTCTCGTTGTATTTGTAGTGCAGGTATTTGACATCTGCTTGTGCTGATGTAGCAATAAATCCTAATGCAAGTAACAAGTATTTCATGTTAGTTCACCTCGTCTAGTTCAACATACAATTCCATATCATCGCCATCAATCTCGATAGCACCGCAATCAAAGTTAAACCTTACATATCCTTCGTCACCGTATATCTCTACACCTAGCAATGTCTGTCCTACCATTGCTTCTAGCATTGATTCTGCACGTTCAGTCATGATTTACCTTTCTTTAGGCATTAAAAAAGCCCACTTTCGTGAGCTTGTTGTGCTTCTTCTATTCGCTTTCGTGCTATATCTAGGTATTCTTCACTTATTTCTATGCCAATAAATTTCCTATTTAATAGTTTGGCCATTTTCCCAGTAGTACCGCTACCAAGAAAACAATCCAATACAGTATCACCTTCATTCGACCATGAAATAATATGCCTTTTAGATAATTCATCTGGGAATATTGCAGGATGCTGATAAGCAATTTTATCTTTTGTTGTTCTCATAAATCCTGTATTTATAAGCCAAACATTGTCCATCTTCCTATTTTCTTTGCCTTTTTCATATTTCATACTTGATGTAGTACCATCAGAATTTCTTGTTGTTGATATTTCTTTAGTGTCTTTTTTCCATACTGTTTTTTGTGTCTGTATATTTGTTGTTTTTGGCTTACCTTTAGATAAAACAAACATATATTCAAACTGCTGATAATATCTATTTGAAGGTGGAAAAGGATAACTGTTTTTCTGATAAATCATTGTGTCGTGAACATTGAATCCAATATCTTTAAAATACAATGCTTGCTTAAAAGACGTTAAATTTTCACTTCCATTTTTATCATGGGAATCACCTACTACCCATACAACAACACCACCATTTTTAGTTACCCTGTATAACTCTTTTGCTATACCTTCAAAATCAAAAGAATATCCGTTATATGTACGCAAATTATCATAAGGTGGACTTGTTACGGTTAAATCAATACTTGCATCAGGAATTGATTTCATAACTTCCAAACAATCACCAAGTTTTAAATCAATCATTAATAATTTTCCTTAATATAAGAAAGTGGCACCGCACATTCATCAAATTCACCGTCATTGCAGTTGTGCAGCAGGTAGAGACCACGCCAATGAATGTTTCCCTGCTCGCCTAGGTAGTCTTCATTGTGTTCATAACAGGAACCGATAATCAGGCTAGTCATGCCCTTTCCATCCGCACGTTTACCGAATGCAATCTGTCTGCCCTGCTGGTGTCCTGCTATGCAGCTCATGTGCTGTTTAGTAAGTAATGCCTGAGCTGTGGTAATAGGTCTTCCCATCGTGCCAGAAGTGAAGTAATGGCTAAATGCGATGCCTTCAATCATCACTACTTTCAGGAAAGGCATTACTTCCCAGTCTTGGTAGGGAAGGTCATCCGTGCTGATTAGTCCGTCTAGCTTTCTATCTTCATTTACTGCGCGATTGATGCGGTTTTCATGGTTGCCGAGCGTCAACACCATGCGCGGTTTGTATTGCTTCTCTTTAAACTTCTTTTGCCGTTCGTTGTACTTATAAATAGGCGTTAAAAGCGCATCCATAGCCTCTCTAGCCGCCCATATATCTTTCTGGTAGCTACGCCCTTCAAATGACTTCAATCCCCTGTCATACGTGCTTAAACTTTCCATGTCCGCAAAGTCGCCAATATTCACAATGACGTCTGGCTGCTTAGCTAGAATGTAGTTACCAATACTGGTTAAGAATGAAAAATCGTTACCTGGCTTTGCTTGTACATCTGGCAATACAAGTATTTTTGTCATGTCTACACGAAAGGTCTATAACTAGCCTTGCCCTTGTTATCAAAGAGTGCGTTCAATGTTTGCTGTCTTAACTGTGGGTCAAAGGATATATGCACCCATACCCCTTCGCAGATACATTGGTCGTATTTAATTCCGCTGTCTTTAATCTTAGCCACAATATCCACTGGCTTACCAAATGCAGGAGATTTGAAGTCAGCAGCAAAGCCTAGACAATGGGCACTGTTAGCAGAACCACCGATGAACCTGTTGAGTGTCGGTGAACGATAGCCACTTGTGATGAATATCGGATTGCCCAGCAATGCCCTGACCTTTTCTAATCCATCTGCTAACAGTTTCATGTTGCCTATTGCATTAGGACTGGGTATATTTTTTATACCTGCACGCAATGAGGCATCTGATAAGACGAGTTCCTCATACGTGAAATGCTCTGATAGTTTCATCGGTCTGCACTCCTGCGTTTAGGCTTTGTACAATAAGCGGTGCAGAGATTAGCGGCTAGATACGTCAATATTCCAATCTCAACGAATAACGAATGTTTGCCTGAATATTCAACCAAAGCCCCCACCGCGATAAAGCCGATAGCCACTTTCTTGAGTATGTTGTCAGTGTGTATCTTCGGGCTTAGTTCCACAGCGATACACGCGCCAAATAGAGCTAAATAAAGCATTAGTCAGTCCATTTCTTACGCAAGCCTTCAACCGCTAAAGGTAACTGCGTGAATATGTTGGTAATGGTTGCCATTCCTAACAAGCCAATGGTCAATTTGATAGCGTCTGCAATCAGTCCGTGAGCATCTATCTTGCTGTACTCAATAGCAGCACCGCCAATGTAATGCGCGAGAGCTATACCTGATAAGAACACAAAGAACAGTTCCCATCGTTTCATCGCTGCGGTCTTTTCTTTTGAAACATAGAGTGATAGCAGTGAGCCTATTGCTGCTGGAATGGTTGCCCCTATCCATCCCTTTATAGCGAGTAATGCTTCCATTAGTGGCCTTTCTTGGTCATGATTGTTTTTACTTGCCACAATTAGATGTGGTCATTGATAGTTATTTAACGCCGTACACCTTTATTGTTCCTGCATCGAAAGTACCGCCTGCAAATACAATAGAAGTTGATGCTGTTGAATAGGTAGTATCACCAAAGCCTTGACCGCTAGCACCTGCATTTGTGATGAATGAGAACATGCCATTTGTCAGGTCTAGGTCAATCGTTCCGTCTTGCGTTTGCCCTGCACCACCAGCACCAGAACTCACTGAACAGGCAACGCCGCCTAAAGTCATGGTGATAGAATTGCCAGTAAATGAAACACCAGAAACAACGATATACAGCTTGATGTAATTGGTAAGCGTCAGTCCTGAAAGTGTCTGCGTAGTGCCACTGGTAGTAGTCAGAGTTCCTAGCAATGTATAACCGCCAGTAATGGCTGGGGCTGCACTTGCCCAAGTTGTACCGTCAGAAGTTAGAACATTTCCAGATGTTCCAGGAGCTATTGCCTGTAAAGCAGATGTACCATTTCCAAGCAATACGTTATTAGCCGTGAGTGTTGCTGAACCTGTACCACCCTGTGCTACTGATAATGGGGTAGATAGTGCTGATAGGCTTGTAATGTCAGAGTTAGCACCCTTTAGAGCGTAAGCTGTACCTGCATTGGTTGTTGCGCCTGTACCACCCTGCGCTACGCTTAAAGGCGTAGTAAGTCCTGTTAATGACGTGATATTGCTATTAGCACCGCCAGCAGCATATCCAGCTTGTGGCAGATACCCTACACACTTCCAGTTACCTGAACCGAGTGAACGGAACATAGCTACATCACCGTTAGCAGTCGTGATATTGGCACTTCCAGGCAAAATTAAACTTGTTGCGTTATGGGTTAGCGTAAGCGCACCAGTAAACCGAACAGTACGCACAATACCTGCTGCAATCGTGCCTAGCCCTGTAATGGTCGTTGTGCCTGTTACGTCTATAAACTCGCCTGTAGCTGCGCCTATGTCTGTAGTGGTAGCCGATGCAATGTCAGCACCTTTAGCGTTAGTAGTACGTAAGATAGCCTGAATAGCACGCAGGAAATCATCGCCTGATGTGGGTGATTCGCTGCCTTGAGGTGAGTTTGATGCGGCTGTGACGGATAAGTCCGTCATCGTGGTAGGTGTCGCCATATTGATTCCTTATTGCGCTTCACAGCGTTAATAAAAAAAGCCCACATTAGTGAGCTTTGGGTGTATTATTTACTGATGGAATTTACAGATTTTATGATTTATAAAGCAATCGCCATTCTGGTATTGGCTTTCCTGTACGGATTGATTACTGGGAAGTCATAGCAGGCTGCGACATTTGCAACAATCCCCTATATAAATTAGGGTTCGTAGCTATTAGCTTTTTCATATCCATCAAGCCTTGATTTCCAATCATAGGTTTAGCTAGATTCTTTACGCCTGAACTGGCAGCACCTAACTTATATGCTGCTTCACCTACTAATCTAGGACTAGCAAACGGCGCTGCACCTATTACCGCTGGTAAACTTGCAGGGTTCAAGATAGAAGCCATAATTCCTGCCCCACTTGTACCAGCACCAATTAACCCTCTTGGTGTCCATGCGTTCATCGCCTGACCTGCAATAGCAGGCATTAAATAAGTGTTGCCCTTTGTTTGCAGAGTATTAGCTAAATCAAGCCTGTTACCATAATTTGTATTTACGTTATTACGCATTAATGACTGTAACTTACGCATAGCAGTATCTACGCTGGTTTTTTTTCCTAAAGATAATGCCTTCTCTATCTCTGTGATTTCGTTAGAAGCATCTGCATACTGCTTCATTGTTCTAGAGTAAGTAGGCGCTTGATTAGCAATTTCATCTTTAATGGAGTTATAGACCTTGCCCGCTACGTTTCTTGCAGTTTTCTCATTAAATGGGATTGATTCCTGAATGCCTCCAATCCTTTTCTTTAATGCGTCTAAACCTTCTGGCGTATGGTATTCAGCAGGGTCTAACTGCTTCCAGTCATCAACTACATTTTTAATGTCATCAAATGCTTTTGATGCGGTAGTATTGGTTGACTGACCTTTGAATGAAGACACCTTGAATGCATCATCTAGCGCCTTATCAATGCCGTTGAAGTTCAAAACAGTTTTATCATTTGATATAGCAGCCATGCCATTTCTATATTCAGCAGCCTTATCTGCGCCCATCTTTTGAATTGCTGACTTTGCATCATCTACTACATCAGCCATGCTTACATTGCCTCGCATGTTATCCAAGAATGAAGTAGAACCATCTTTGCCTGCCTGATATGCAGCCTTGATAGGTGTAGCACCTGCGCCAGTAGTCAAGCCTAAAATATTGCTTGCAGTACCGCTTACCAGTTTTTTAATTCCGCTACCCGTCATTGCTGCCGCTTTAACGCCTGCTGGCAATACGCCACCGATTACAGCGCCTGTTGCAGCATCATTAGGATTAACTGCGCCTGCACTAGCCGCGCCATTGATAGCACCGCCTATAGTACGTATAGCACCATTAGCAACTGCATTGCCACCAGAACCGCCTAAGTTAAAGCCACCGCTTGCAATAGCATTAGTCAATCTAGGTGCAATACCGCTTAATGGCTTGGCAATCACGCCACCCATGTTTGAAGTGCCTGCGATTTCAGCAGCTATTTTGCCTGTCTTATACAATCCGCTATTAGAGTCAGAGCCTGTTAATTGAGTAAGCCCTGCATCAATGCCAGCCCTGCGCTTATTGTTATCCTTCATTGAAAAGAAGTCTTCACCGCGTAGCTTCTGGTTAATCATGTCAGCAGGAAGCAGGATAGTAGAACCGATAGAACCAGCACCGCGAATAGCACCAGCACCAAAGTTTTTAGCGCCTGATACGATTTCCTGCCCTAATGATGGAGATTCTTTTTTAGGCGCTGGTTCATCCTCAAGTACATATCTTGATTTTGGTGCATCTTCAAGAATATATGCCATTGTTAAATTTCCTTCCATTGAAGGCCATTAGATTGATAACGCTTGCCTGAATCCTTATCGCGGATAACCTTGCCTTTGTATTGGTTTGGTTTAGGCAAAGATTCAAACTCTTGGCTATTTTGTGGCATCGCTTCATTCTTAGGCATGATGTTACTATCACCTTTTGCCCTTGATAGAATGTCTTTAAAACGCTGCTCATTGTCTGCAATCGCGTTATATACATCTTTAGGGTCTTGAGCCGTACTCACGATACCTTGCATTGATTTCAGAAACTCAACGTCAGCATTAGATACGCCAGCACCTAGAGAGCCGTTATTGGCATCTAGCACCAGTTTATTGATTAATCGCCTAGCGCCGATGATATTACTTGCCTTATCGTTATGAACGCCAAATTCATGACCTTTCATAGCTGCTCGGTCAATCAAGCCGTTACCTAGAATTGTAGGTTCGTCAGGTGTAGCTAATCTGCCGTTTGCATCGCGTAATGGCTTGCCATCTTTGTACAGATAACGGTACATATCATTAAGCGTGTCTAATCCTTTTTGAGCGCCGTTTACCTGTTTATTGGTTTGTAGTGCTTGGTCTTTTGCAACTTCAACATCAGCCTTTGCTTTTTCCTGCTCTGCTTTAGTTGGTACTTTTACGCCAATTCTTGGAACATTAGGCGGTATTACTGAATTATGATTTGATGGTAGTCTTAATTGAATGCCACCGTCACCTTCACGCATATCTGTTGCTGTAGTGCCTGGGGCACCCATAGGCTGACCGTTCCAAGTTGGCTGATATGGTAAATTACCTTGATAGCTTGGCAATGGCTGTTGTGTAGGTTTTGGTTGATAGCCTGATGGTGGTGGTGCGCCACCTTCAACGGCAGCAAGTGATTGTGGTAATACCCTACCATCAATAATATCAGTTGGTTTATACAGGTTGTCATTGTATGACTTAGCACCTGCAATTTTTCCTTGTAGGGATGGTGATGATTGCGACCTGATAAATGGCTTTCCAGTAGCAGGGTTAGTTACCAGTTCAGGAGGTGCTACGCCTCTTGTGTCTAGTCTAACGATACCATCAGGCGTATCTTGATACTGATAGTATGGTTCAATTGCTTTAGCCATCGCTTCTGGATATGCTATCTTCATTGCGGCTTGTGGGTTCAGGCGTGATAATCCCTTGTACTGTGGGAACTTAGTATCAAACTCGTTATGTGCCGTTTCCTGTTGGTTACGTTCAGCAGTTTTCTGGTCAAATTCAGCCTGTTTCATGCCATATTCCTGATTGAACTGTTTATCGCGCAATTCCATCAGTTTTTGCTGTCTTAACGCTTCCTGCTGTCTTTGCAGGTTACTCAAGCCCATCAAGCCACCTTTACCGATAGCTGCACCGAATGAGCCATAGTTACCCTGATTATTGGCAAGAATACCTAGACCTAGCTGCAATGCAGGGTTATTCAGCATATTGTTGACTGATGAAGGCATACCGCCCAATCCACCTAGTCCACCCATTCCGTCAGGCATGCCGTAGCTTTCACCAGGCATTAAACTATTGAATCCTGCCATGTTATTTCCCCATCCATGAACGATTACCGAACCCTGTGAAATTCAAGCCTTGCCCCGTCTGTGGAATAGCACTAGGCAGGTTGAACTGTGGTGGCGTGCTATTAACAGGAGTACCGCCAGCATCACCAGCTACTATAGAGCGTGGCTGATAACCCAAAAGACCGCCATATAGCGCACTGTTTGCGTTCTGTGTCATACGATTAACATATGGCTGTAACGTACCAGATTGCGTACCACTCATTGCTGTGCCAAATGGGTTACCCCACATGCCGCTAGATGTTGAACCTGTAGGCAACTGATTACCTGTAGCCGCAGGCTGATTTGCTGTGCCTGGGCGCCATTGGTCAACTACATAGCCAGACATAGACCAGTGACCACTGGCAGGAACTAGACCGCTCATCCCTAACAGGTCTTTTGCGCTTGTAGATGTTGGAATGTTTTTTGTTTGTGTTGATGTTAAATCTAGCATTGTCTGCCCCTATCTTAATAATCCGCCAATTGCACCAATCCCTGCGCCAATCCAAGGATTACCTGAAAACCAACCCATCTGGTCAGCAATACCATATCCAAGCAACCCACCGCCAATTGCACCAGCAACAGGATTAGATTGATTAGGATTAGGCGCGGTGGTGGTTGTTGTACCGCCTACGCCCTGACCTGCACGGACTACATCACCGTATCTAGACAGTTGGTCATAAGGGAATTGAGCAGCACCATTAAACGCATTTGCAGAATTGCCAAGATACTGATTAGCCAAGCCCTGACGTTGAGCGCCAATGCTCTGTAGGTAGTTAGCATCGTTATAGTCAGCACCTGCCAGTGTCGGGGCCATGTTCGCAGCTTGTAGCTGGTTATTGCGTTCATTGGTGTAATTCTGGCCATAGATAGCGTTAGCCTGCTCACCGAGGCCACGTTGCAGTGTTTCCTGATGCGCTGTAGAGCCGAAATTGTTATTGTTGAACTGTGAATTAACCCTTGATTGAACATCGCCTAAAGCACGGTCTACAGTGCCTTGCAGGTATGGATTTGAATTATGGTTAAGATAATCACCGTTCAGTGTATTGGTGATGTTGTTGTTTGCGCTGTTGAGTGTAGGGCTGCCAGCAATCGCACGCTGTGTGCCAAGATTCATGCCCATTTCTTGTTCAGGTGCAAATCCTGCAACCGTATCACCGTTATAGAACTGGTATGGGTTCTGCGTGACTTGCTGACCTAGTGCCAGATAGTCCTTGATATAAGGCTGTACACCTGACCACGGGTCTGATTTCTGAATGGTCGTAGAGTTAGAACCACCGCCGCCACCACCCTTGCCGCCACCACCACCGTAGAATGTGAATCCTTCAACTAGGTTATTAACCCATTTGTGCAAACTAATCATTTGTTACCTTTCAGCGCCATCGCGGCGTTAGAAATTAATTTTTAAACTGGAAGCTCGTAGAACATAAAACGTGACTTGAAACCGTCATTCTTGAAAACTCGTTCCCATCCCCTGCGCCCGTAACTCTCGATTGAATTACAGCCTTTATCACGCGCGAACTGTTGCAATAAATGCAACATATCAGCCTTCCATGATTTAAGCTCTACGCCCCCTGTAAAGTGCATTACAAGGGTACTCATACGGGGATAAGTTACTATTTCTGTGATTACTGCGCCTTTGATAGTGTCATCAAACGCAATCCATAACTGCTGTTTGCCTTCATACAGTCCTGCTTTAATATCATCGGCTTCAAACCTGCCAAATGTATATTTGGCTGCACCTTCCATATAGCTATGTATATCAGGCCATACACGGTCATAGTGTTCTGGCAGTACAAGTGAAACTTGCATTAAATGATGTACCAAGCCCCGTTATAGGCTGTTATCTCTATTTTTGCGTACTGGGTAGACAAGACATTAGTCAATGAACCGTTAATCGTTTCTGATGCGTTTGCGTCAATCGTAACGGTATTTGCACTGGCATCCGTCTTTATAATCACGATACGCTTCTGTGTCATTTCTAGTGCTGGCTTCAAAGTCACTGTAATAGCACCGCCTGTTGCATCTGCGAAGATAACGCCATCGTTATAGTTCACCGTATAATTGGCTGTGATGGCTACTGGAGGGAATAGATAACCATCTGCTGCTCGGTTAATCTGCTGTTCTACCTGTGTCAGAACGTTGTTATAGCTAAAACGGTTATATTCGGCAGTAGCAAACTGTTTAAGTGCTACCTTATCCATTATTGATTACCTTGAGAGTATTTGTATGCACCTGCGCCTAATAAACCGCCAGCAGATAGATATGCGAGTAATTCAGGTGAAGCATTTCCTAATAGGTCAGCTTCATGTGCGCGAGCAGGGTCAAATGCGGCAAATTTAGAGCGAATTTGATTAGGGTTAAACATAACCGTCATCTGATTGCCATTTGTTGAATCTTTTAAAATTACACTGTCGCTACTTTTATTTAATGCTAGTTTTTGTAATTTTTCATGGTTGTTATCCCAAAAATTAACAGTATCATCAACTTTTGGAATTGTTTTATTTAATGAATTACCACGATTTAACATAACTGGATAAACAGCACCGTTTCCTTCACCAGGATAGTGATAATCTCTATCGCTGTTTGCATAATAGTTAGCTTCATTTTTATTATTTGTAAATGAAAACCCCCTAGAATCTTGCCCCCATTTATCGCCAACTTTTGATTCATCAAAGTGCGGTATATCTGTTGTTTCAACATATCTTTGTTTTGATGTGCCATGATAAGCATGTGTATCAAATCCCAACGCTTTTGCTCTATCCATCGCTGTGTTATTAGCAGGCAATCCAAGCATCTCTACTGCGTTCTTTTGTGCTATATCATGCGCTAGTTCGTACTGTGTTTTTGGTCTTACATTATCCAGTGCATCGGCTAATTTACCACCTGTACTAAGCGCAAATACAGGGTTTGCATTTAAAGCAATGTTAATAGCTTCATCTTTGCTGATGCCTTTAACTTTACGCATATATGCAGGGTCGCCAAGCTGTTTAACTTCATTCCATGCGCCTTTAAGTGCAGTCGTATCGCCACCTAGCAAGCCTCCAACAATAGCGCGAGGCTTTGCACCGCCAGCCAGTAGTCCTTGGCCTTTCTCTTGTAAGTAGTCTAGTAAGCCCATTATTCCTCACCATCCTGTGTGTAGATTGCCTCAATGTCATTCAAGACTGCATTACCTACCATGTTGAACTGCAACCTGTGCCACCGTGAGCTAATCAGCAAATCAAAGCGTGACCTGTCCATGCTGGTAGTGATGCCAGTAGTCAGGCTGTCACCTTCATTCTGCTTGTAGAAGTTAGTCATGGTGGCTGATATAGGTTTAGTTAGCCATTTAGGCTTAACCCTTGATAACAGGTAGTAGTTGTAGTCATCGCCAAAGTCACCAGTAGTAAAACTTGAATTAGTTGACTCACCGTCTAGTGAAACCAGCGCATGTGTCGTGTCAAACACGGCAGGCGTACCTTTACCGCTTAACCAGAATGGTGAATCCCAAGCCAGACTAAGAGGGATTGAATCCCATGTTGAATAGGGGAATGTATCCCAAGTCACACCGCTTGCAACGTACTCCAAAGCTGCCTCGATAGCCCTGTCATCCCTGCCCCATACATTGGTTCTGTAGTGATATACAACGCACTTGGTCAGCGCACCGTTTGAACCTAGTGAAGGGTAATAAAAATAAACACGAGCATTAACACGGTCATGAAGTGATTTGATTCTGTTAGCATAGGCACTGTCTAATTCAGCATAAATGGTTTTTCGTAGTGGGTCGCCAATCGGTACAGGTCTAGCCCCGTCAAAACGCCAGAAGTTGTCAGCACCCATAAAGATATGCACAGGGTTTTCAGCAGAACCGATATTGACGACAGCCTCTTGTGAGTTACATCCTGCTTCCCCTGGAACTTGCTGGAAGTTCCATATCTGCGGCGTACCTACATACGTTCCGATATACATAGCACGTTCTTTGTAGACCACAATCTGGTCACCGAACTTTTTACCTGCATAGATACGGCCTGGTGCTGATACCAGCAAACCTGACGCGCATTGTGTTGTAATGCTAGGTGTCCAGTCGGTATAGCTATTCTGTGCTGCACACCACCATCTATTTGGACTATCACCGAAACTGGCTTCATTGGTATCGAACAGGAACACGAACCCTGCAACTGTTTCCACGATAGAGGCTTTAGGTGCGCCTGTAACGTTAGCGAATGCGCCGCTAGAGCTATATTGCAGCGTGTCTGTCTTAGCCACCGCCAGCGTAGTATCGCCAAACTGTGCCAATCGCCAGAAGTTATCTGCTCCAAGTGCGTAATTACCGCCTACCGCACGGGTTACGTCAGTCCAAGTAGTAGAAGATAGCTCATAGAGTTTAGTCGCTGAACCTGCAATCACACGGACAGAGTTATCCAGTTTTCTTACCGCGCCAGCACCGTAACAAGCAGCAGCCAATGCCGCTACACCTGTACTCTGTGCGCTAGGTGCTGCTTGCATCCCTTTTTCTGTAGGAATGAACGCAGAGCAGTCTGTGATGACACCTTCAACGGTCTGGTCTATGTCTGGGGCGTAGCCTAATAGCTTCATTAGATAGTCCTGATGTCGTAAGCACGGCGAGGAAGCATCAAGTAAGCCTCTGTCGTCAGCAGATTATGATTTCTAAAGTCCTCTGCATCGTTCGCTTCTTTAATTGCTTGCTGGTATTTCTGTTCCCACATCTCAACGTGTTTATCATCTTTTGTGTATGGGGCTGCCTGTGACAATGTGCCAAATAAATAGATATTTGGGTATTTGGTCATGATGGTATTAGTCGTATTAGCTTGCAGGCTAGGGACTTCACCACGATAGATGATAGTTACGGTATATTCACCGTCAGGGATAGGGGATAATTTTAGTGAATCAGCCTCTATGTAGTAATACTTGGACATTTGAGGCGCGATGTTGTAGCGATAGGTAGATGGGTCATAACCTTGCAGGATATAAGTGTGTCCTGATGGGTCAGAGATATACATGCGAATCAGTGACACCATGTCGCTAGGGAATGAGTAAGCGTCATTACCGTTTGATGTGGTGATGGTTGCGCTTTTCTCTAATGGCTGAATATACAGGTCGCGTGAGATTCTAGCTTCAGCAAGCGCAATCAGGTCAGGAATGATGTTGTCCATGTCGCTACGGTGAAGCCACGATTTGACGCTATCAATCAAGTCATTGTAATTAGCTAGTGCCATGTTCAACCTTTAGACGTAAAAAAACCGCAATCAAGCGGTTTGAGTGTTTATTCAATATGCGCCCACGAGCGTCTTTTTTTTATGTCGCATACCGTTTGCCTCGATATGCCAAACTTGGTGGATAGTTCACTACCTGTCATTGTGCTAGAGCGTATTTCTCTAACAATATCAGGCGTTATCTTGCTGCTTATTCCCTTATTAGGGCTAACACGTTTAGCACGTGCTACTTCATCAACTTTTAAATGTGACCATGAACGTCTACATTTAATATCGCTGATGGTCATAATCGTTATGTCATAATCAGCTGCAATAGCTGTATATGGTCTTGGGTCTTTCAGTATGCTTAATGCTTGCTGTCTAGTGAGTTCAGCCTGTGGCAGTTCATCACCTCTTAATATTCCGCCTCTACCTTTGCTCCATTTGTCTTGTTGGTTTTCAGCCGTAGAGCCTAACCATAAATGAGCAGGATTAACACATGATGGGTTGTCGCATGAATGACATACCACCATATCAGATGGTATCTGTTTGCGATTAGCTAAAGCCCATGAAAATCTATGAGCTTTTCTTAAATATTGCTCATTGACCTCACCTCTAAATATTCCATAACCATCGCGGTCTTTACTTGCAGTCCATTCCCAGCAGCCACTATCAGCAACCTTGTATTGCATGTCAAACCTATCTTCAGCAGCCATCCCTCTAAATAGTCCATAGTGACTTTTTAATGCTACAGGTGAGCCATATAACTTATTTCTACGCCAATGTTTGTTACATAAACCTAAAGCTAAAACTTTATCTTCACAACCTTTAATACAGCAAATTGAATAGTCCATTTATAACCCCTAGTGTATGATTCATACTTAACATCATACACTAGGAAGTTATATAGTCAAATACTAATTTGAAAGTATGCGAGCGGCAAGCTGGGCGCGGAGAGTCTTAAATCCATAAAGCACATCCAGCCTACAAGGCAGCGTGTCATAGTTAATATCGTATTGACGTGCAATACGCATAGAGATACCGTCTAACACTTGACGAGAACCCCAAGCACCGTATTTGCTTACATCAATCAAGTCAGCAGTAGCAAATGCAAATGCATCTTTGTGATAAGCCAGTGAAGGTTTATACACACCACTTGCAGAGCCTACTTTAGATACCAGAGCACTGTCAGCCATACCAGCAGCAACCACGTTTTGACGGCCTGTAGTTGTGTAGATTGCTGGTGAGAATGACAAGTCACCTGCACCGCCTGCATAATCAGCAGTTACAACGAATTGCTGCAATACACCTGTATCGGCTTTGGTTTCTGGGTGTACACGGTTACAACCTGCTACCGTGAAGATGTCACCTTTCTTGAAGGTATTTGCACCTGTTTTCAGAGTTACTTTAGCAGAACCGTTAGTAGTTACAGCACCGTTCACTGCATAGCCTGTTGTAGCTGCACAAGTACCAGTTGTCTGACTTGTTAGCAGTGTATTCTCGTAAAAGTCAAATCCTGCGGTACGGCCCATTTGACCTTCTTTGTATTGTTTAGAAATCTCGCTTGAATCCTGGAACAAACCTTTCAAAGCGTCTACCAAGTCAACGTTATCCTGTGTATTCAGCAAGATGCTGCGGTTATTGTCATTAGGGGCCAGTGAATCATTCAACACTTTACGTGCGCCTAATACTTTAGCGAAAGTAACTGCTGAACCAATGTTATTGACGTTGTTGTAAACATCAAGCGCCATGCTTAAAGCATCAGCTTCAATGTTTGCAGCAAGAACGCTCATAGCTGGTTCAAGAATACGCTTAGAGAAGTCATCCAAGCTCAATGTAAGCTCTGCTGATGTGAACTGAATATCAACGCCTTTTTGTGTTGCAACTTGCAGGGTTGTTGATGTTTCGCTAGTTGCCTGTGCTGACAATGTAGCGCCTGAACGAACTGTGTATTCGTTTGGTAAACGCACTTTCAGTGAATCACCAATTTTTGCGCCTTCTTTAGCGAATGAATCATCATATTGACGATTAATAGAGCCTACAAAATTTAGCTTCTGGTGCAGCACTCGCAAGGCTTCACGGGTTACTGCGGTAGGGGTTAAAACACTGTTGCTGGTTGGAGATGCCATTTTCTTATTCCTTTAAAAGCGCCTCACGGCGTTAATTAATTTATTTACGTGTCTGTTTGTTGCGCCATTTAACCCAGTCATCTACGCTCATATTGTCTGGGTCTGTATGAGCACTGCTAGAGCCTGTTTTAATCGTTTTAACTGGCTTTGCTTCCGTCACAGTTGGTTTGCTGGCTTTAGCCTTGTTCAAGGCTTCCAGTCCAATCTTTGCGTAGTAAAGTGTCTTGACGATGCGCGGGTCAATGACAGTGCTTAACTCTGAATCGTTGAAGCCGATTTGCTG
>Ga0208115_1000080_pt1 | contig 27087 bp, 25 predicted proteins | sample LakWasMeta4_LOW4_2_FD_183856 | JGI IMG/M metagenome (GOLD analysis project Ga0208115, IMG submission 183856) | Freshwater sediment methanotrophic microbial communities from Lake Washington under simulated oxygen tension - Sediment Metagenome... | ecosystem: Environmental > Aquatic > Freshwater >...
GAATACGTAAACTATTACAACAGAGAACGCCCTCAATGGGGACTTAAAGGAAGAACGCCTGCTGAGTGCAGGCGTTTAAACTAATGGGCCCTTTTATTAAACTGTCCACTTTTTGGGGTACAGATCATTTGGCCCTTTTTTTTTATGGTTTAGCGGCCAGAACCTTTAATACTTTTTCTTGAAAGCCGGCTTCGTCAAATGGTTTAGGTAAAAAACTTCTCACTCCTAACGCTACAATTTTTTCGAGTGCCGTTTTATCAAGCGTCCCTGAAACAACCATTACGCTACTTTTACGATTGACTGATTTATCATCAAGCTCTCTAATCAGATCCAATCCTCCCTTCTTAGGTAATTTTAAATCAATAAGAATAAGTGCAAATTTCTGGTTTCGCATTTTGTTGGAGGCCATCGAACCATCGTTGGCAATGAGGACATTGCGGAAACATCCCATATTTTTACAGTAATTCTGTAAGATCTCACAAATGGAAGGATCATCTTCTATAATCAAAACATCCCCTAAAAGAGGTTTTTTCTTTTCTATCGACATGGGCAATTCTCCTCGTCAGTTATTCTATTACAAGCGGAGCAGTAAAATATAAACGCTGGAAATCTTATAAATTTTCTTAAAAATCCTAGGATTTAGACGCTCATTTTCGCCTCTAAAATGGGGCTCTCGTTGTGAAGGGGGAGCAATGGCACCTTATTTGTAAGAGATGAAGCTATGAGTTTAAATTTTTCAAGACTTCAGGTCTTAGCCTCTAGATTTTTATATCTTTGTCTAAATTTTAGACACTCCAACTTGATTTTAGTCATTTTTATTTTTAGTTTTACTCTCGCTTGCGGAAGGGTGGTGAATGCTAAAAAAGATCTAAATGCCTTCAACCGCAATATTAATTATCTTCTGATGGAAGGGCAGTGTAGTGAAAATAGTTCAAGTGATTCTCGAATTTCAAAGGACATCAAAGAGCTCTATCTAAGCACTAAGCAAATTGCTCCCCAGAATTTTTTCTTCATCAGTCCTCGTTTTTATAATTATGAGACTCCCATGATCCTTAGTCTGGAAAGCATGGAGAAATCCTATCAAACCATAAAAAATGATCCATTGCTGGGCCAAAATGGCGAGGAGCTCTTTTATCTCTTTAACGAAAGCAGACGATTTGAAAGCCAAAAATGTTCTTTTCATCATTTAAGTCAAAAGAAAAAATACGATATCAGGCCCTACTTGAACATTGCGCATAATTGCTACAAAAAATACCAAAGTGAGACCTGTGATGAAGCGGAGTATGCCGAGATGGACAAAGAGTTGGCTGAAACGACCAGATCCAATGCGATTGAACTGTGCAAGTCTTTTTCAAGGGATGTCACCTGCCAGGCCGAATACAATATTAATCAAAAAAATAAGTCGATCGGTAGCATGATTGGAAACTATTATAAACGTTTTCAGGAAGAGCGCTTTAAAACGCTGTTTCAAATCCGTCCTGTTCATGAGAGTTACAGTTGCCAAAAAACTTCGAACCACGGAGCAGAGAGAACGGTCATGACGATAAAGGTCCTGGGGTCTTCCTTCGATCATGACTGGATGGTGGAGCTTCTGAGTTACGTGGAAACGGTGTGGAGCCGAAATGATTTCAGCCTGAAGCTAGAACTTGTAAAAGATTATAGTGATAAGGTCGTGACAATCATTCCAAGCAATAAAGGAATTTCTTATGTTCCTGATAATAACAACCGATTGGTTTATTTAAGTACAACGAGTGATCATGAAACAATAAAGAGGGTACTTGCTCATGAGTTTGGGCATGTCCTGGGCTTCCCTGATTGTTATATAGAGTTTTTCGATGATTCTAAAAAAGAACTTGTGTATTATGAAATTTCGCAAAAAAATACCAACATCATGTGCTCGCTTAAGCCTGACGTCCGCGTTCCGGATGACTACTTCACCCAACTCACACAGAAATCTTGCCTCTTTAATTAAAAATGGGCGATAATTATACGTATGATGAATCACGATTATAATCGCCCCAAAAGCCACGACCAAGACCGAGACGAAGAAGAAGGCGGAACCGCCACAATCATTAAAAATAAGATTGAATTGCCCAAAAAATATAAAGTATTACTTCATAATGATGACTACACGACGATGGAGTTTGTGATCTTTATTCTTCAGGGCGTATTTCATAAAACAATAGATGAAGCCGAAAGGATCATGCTGGAAGTTCATAAGGCAGGTATTGGTCTTTGCGGTATCTACACTTTTGAGATTGCGGAAAGCAAGGCTAAAAAAGTAGAGCGGCTGGCCCGCGAACATTCCCACCCCTTAATGTGCACCATTGAACCCGAGTAATATAAATGCAAAGTAAACGCTTAGATCTGATCATTAATTCTGCCGTGGTAAAAGCGAACCTACTTCACCATGAATACCTTTCCCTTGAGATTATTTTTCTCTCCATGCTCAGTGATCCTGAGGTCAGGAGTATTTTGGAGCATTGTGGGGCTAACCTTAACTTGATGGAGAAAGAGTTAACTGATTTTATCGCCGAGAGCTCCAACTTCAGTCTGTTATCTGAGGAAGAGGTGGAGGAATTATCAAAAAGCCAATTTGCCGATGAAGAGCTTCGGGCCCTGGCGAGACAAAGCGGCATTTTTTACCAGCCTGAAATTTCAATGGCGCTCGGGCGAGTTATTCAGCGAGCGGCGATTCATGTGCAATCTTCAGGTAAAAAAGATATTTTAGGCGTAAATTTACTAGTTGCGCTTTTCAGTGAAGAAGAAAGCTACGTCAATTACCTGTTGCAGGCCCACGGGGTTCAAAAGTTTGATGTCGTAAAGCTGATCGCTCACGGCATAGATAAACCAGTCAACAGCGAAACTTCAATTCATGACGACATCAGGTCTGAACTAGGGGCGGAAGCTGCCGAAAAAAAACCAAGTGCCTTAGAAGAATATTGTTTAAATTTAAACCTTGAGGTTTTAAAAAATCGGATCGATCCAATTATCGGACGAGTGGAAGAAATTGAGCGGGTTGCTCAAATCTTAAGTCGCCGTAGAAAAAATAATCCATTGCTGGTTGGGGAAGCGGGTGTTGGTAAAACGGCAATTGCGGAAGGACTTGCTTACAGAATTGTAAAAGGTGAAGTGCCTGACCTTTTAAAGAAAGCCACCGTTTTTAGTCTGGATCTTGCCAGTCTTCTCGCCGGGACAAAATATCGCGGTGATTTTGAGCAAAGATTAAAAAATGTAATGAAAGAATTGATGGCCTTTAATGAAAACGGAGAAGGTGAGGCCATTCTCTTTATTGATGAGATCCACACCATCATGGGGGCCGGGGCCACCAGTGGCGGCTCGATGGATGCTTCCAATTTACTGAAACCGGCGCTTAGTTCGGGAAAACTTCGATGCATCGGCAGTACCACTTACGAAGAATATCGAAAATTTATAGAGAAAGATTCGGCCTTTAATCGCCGAATGCAGAAAGTGGATGTGAATGAGCCCTCACTTGAAGATACTTATAAAATTTTGCAAGGCCTAAAATCCAAGTTCGAAGAGCATCATAATGTTAAGTATTCCAGCTCGATCATCAAATTGATCGTCGATTTAACCCATAAACATATTACTGATAGAAAAAATCCGGATAAATCTATTGATGTCATGGATGAAGTCGGGGCGATGATCAGAATCATGCCTGAGGGCAAGCGACACATTAATGTCAGTAAAAAAGATATCGAATCTATCGTTGCCAGCATGGCCAAAATTCCTAAAATGTCGGTGGCCGGTGATGAAAGAGAAAAATTAAAGAGCCTTAAATCCAATTTGCGGATGATGATCTTCGGTCAGGATGAAGCCGTAGAGCGAGTGGCGGATGCCATTTTGCTTTCCAGATCCGGACTTGGGCATGAGCAAAAGCCCATTGGTTCTTTTCTTTTTACGGGGCCAACAGGCGTGGGAAAAACGGAACTCGCCCGGCAGCTGGCCCGCGAGCTCGGGGTTCATATTGAACGTTTCGATATGTCGGAATACATGGAAAAACACTCGGTCGCAAAACTTATCGGTGCTCCCCCGGGCTATGTTGGCCACGAAAGCGGTGGGATACTAACCGATGTCATGAAAAAGCATCCTCATGCCGTTTTACTATTGGACGAAATAGAGAAGGCCCATCCAGATATATTCAATATTCTGTTGCAGATTATGGATCATGGAACTCTTACCGATTCTCATGGGCGCTCTACGGACTTTAGAAATGTCGTCATTATTATGACATCAAATGCCGGCGCTAAAGAGATGGAAGGAGGATCGATCGGGATCCATAAAGAAGCCGAAGCTCCAACTTTTAAGCGTGATCAGTCTATCAAGAACTTTTTCACGCCGGAATTTAGGAACAGACTCGATGCTATTGTTCATTTTAATAAGCTTGGTCAGGATCAAATTCTAAAAATTGTCGATAAATTCATCATTCAACTCGAAACAAAGCTCGCGGAAAAGAACGTGGAACTCAAAATTGATGAATCCGCACGTCTTCATCTTGCCAAAATAGGCTTTGATCCTCAAATGGGGGCCAGACCACTCGCTCGAATCATCGATACTGAGATCAAGAAGCCACTTTCACATGAAATTCTTTTTGGAAAACTTGAAAAAGGCGGTGTTGTTGTTGTTTCAATCGATGAAAAAGAGCAAAAAATCGTCTTTAACTTCCCTCAGTAGGTTCATTTTTGCCTAATTTAGGCATTATCTTCGATTTATTTTTAGTCCTTCTTCAATTTTTTTTTAACCCCATAATTTTTTTTTCGGCAGGCCTCAAGGGTCTGCCTCCTTATTTTTTCCATGCTCGATCCGATTGTGGAAAACGAACGAAACATCGATGAATAAAGCATTTCAGCGATTGCACCAGTGAGAGAAATTGTTCTGTTGAAAGTCGTTTGGAGGATTAATGGTGACTGAGATGAAGCCTTGATGATCAGATTGTTTGAAAAAAAAACTAAAGAAATAAAAAAATAATACGAAAAATAAAACATACATGTTACTTTTTGTTTGCACGAAAATAAAAAAATGTTTATTCTAAGTAAAAGAATAAAAACTTTTGGAGGGTTTTATGGCTGTTAAGAAAGCAACAAAAAAGGCTACTAAGAAAGTAGCAAAGAAAGCGACTAAGAAAGTTGTAGCTAAAAAAGCTACAAAAAAAGTAGCTAAGAAAGTAGCTAAAAAAGTGGCTAAAAAAGCTACTAAAAAAGTAGCTAAAAAAGCTACTAAAAAAGCTGCTAAGAAAGCTTAATTTTTTAAGCGACCTAGTTAAAAAAGGGACCTTCGGGTCCCTTTTTTATTTGTACTGAACGAATTTCTCCTCTGATCACCCTGTATTTCTTCCAATTAAACATCTGTTCATTTACATCCAGGCCCCAAACTGCTAACTTCCCCCAACATTCTAAAAACGAGTAGCTGATAAGGCTTTTTAACAGGGTAATCTTATGGCAACAGGTCTTGGTACTAGAGGCGATGGTCCTCGCGAACAAACTATTATTGATCAGCTAACTGGCGAGAAAAAAGTCATTATGGGCGATCTGGAGTTTCCTCCCCGCAAGGTTTGGATGAAGACTTTTGGCTGCCAGATGAACTATCACGATTCTGATAGGATCGCGGCTCACCTCCAGAATCTCAATTTCACTAAAACCGAAGAATTGGATGAGGCCGATCTGGTCCTATTCAACACCTGTGCGGTCCGAGATCTATCCAATAATAAATTCTATTCACAATTGGGCGAGATTAAGCACGCCAAGAAAAAGAAAAACGGCCTGGTGGTCGGGATTGGCGGTTGCGTGGCCCAAACAGAAGGTAAGGAGCTTGTAAAAAAATATAAGCATCTGGATTTTGCCTTCGGAACAGACGTTATCGATACTATCAACGATATGGTCTTTCGGGTTTATGCCGGCGATTCAAAATTCACCATCAATTCGTGGGATCGAAGCGAGAATTTTTCGATTGAAACAAAGGTCAGCGGTGACTCACCACAGGCTTTCGTAAACATCATTAAAGGCTGCAATAAGTACTGCACGTACTGTATTGTCCCTTATACTCGCGGCAAGGAAAGATCGCGTTTAATGGCCGAAGTGGTTGAGGATGTCACCAAACTGGTAAAGTACCAGGGCATTCAAGAAGTGACGCTTTTAGGCCAGAACGTAAATTCTTACGGGAAAGAAAATGGTGAATCTCTGGCCATGCTAATCAGAGAATTGGATAAAATCGACGGGCTTGAGATCATCCGATACACCACTTCGCATCCCTATGACGTAAGTGACGAGTTGATTGAAGTTCATGGCTCGTCAAAAAAATTGTCTAAACATCTCCATTTGCCAGTTCAATCGGGCTCGGCATCCGTTCTTGAACGCATGCACCGAGAGTATACACCTGAGCATTATCTGGGACTGCTTCAGAAGCTTCGTGCGGCCCAACCGGAAATCGTTTTATCGACAGATATTATCGCCGGTTTCGTAAACGAAACAGAGGACGAGCATAAGGCCACCCTGGATTTATTAGATAAGGCCCAGTTTGATTTCATTTATTCCTATGTTTATTCAAAAAGAAATAAAACTCGCGCTGCCAATTTTGAAGACTCTCTGACTGACGAAGTTCGCGGCAAGCGTCTTCGTGAAATTCAGGCCCATCAACTGGACATCCAGAATAAACTTCACCAGACGATGATTGGAAAAACTTATCGCGTCCTGGTAGATAGTGATGGAAATATGGGCGGCCAAAAAAAATGGAAAGGACGCACAAACTGTAACAGAATTGTCCACTTTATCCCCGAAACAGAGGGGAAAGATTATAAATGGCACTGGGTTGATGTCAAAATCACTTCGGCCACCGCTCTTTCTTGCCAGGCCGATTTAGTCGCAGACCTCGGGAAGCAAGCACCTTCATTATTTCAGTAGATTAGACTTTCATTTAGGGGGAATTTCTTCCCCCTCATTCCAAGCAAATTTTACAATTGCTAGAATAGACATTAGTTGAGGTGTCGGATGAATTTTAGAAAATCACTTGTGTTCTTTATATCTCTCTTTATATCTCTCTTTTCCCTATTTCCCGTCGCCTCTTTTGCGGTGACCGAATTTAATTTCGATTTCGGGTATGATCGCCAAATTTATGGGGTGAACAGGCAGAACTCGGTGGTGAGTAGAAATTATTCAGTTGGTCTCTCTACTTATCTTTTTGATCTTACTGCTATTGATTTAAATTATTCCAATACTCAGGACACGACCTCCCAAAATGATAGATACACCGTTTCTTCGCCCTTTGATATCGTCGCTCAACAAAACAGAGTGCGTACCAATGTTTTTGGGGTGGGAATCAAGCAAATGCTGGTGGGCAGAGGTGCTCGTTTAACTCCCATCATCAGCGCCGGCTATGCCAGACAATTCGTGACTTCCTCCGGGGATATTACGGTTGAAAATACGACGACCAAAGGTCGACAGACGATTGATTTGAGCGAAACAAAACAAAGATATAATTCAGTCTTTGGCTCGTTTACTTTGCAATTAAAATTAACTGAACGATTTTCTCTAAAAGGTACGGTGCGAACTCTATTCCCGGCCTTTGAATTCGCCAAGGCCAAGGATAATCTTAAATACCTTGTCGGGTTCTCATGGATTTTTTGAGAATTCCTTTTCAGCTCATTCTGCTTATTCTACTCATCAGTACTGGCTGTGCTAAATTGGATTATCTCTACGAGCAGGGCGTAGGGCAGATTTCACTGCAATCAAAGGCCCGGGATAATCAAGAAATGCTCAAAAATGTCCGGGTGACAGGCGATCAAAAAGAGAAAATTAAAAAGATTCAGCAACTCAAAAAATATTTTTACAAATTTTGGTCCAAAAAAGAAACCCGTATTTATTCCCAGACAACGATGCTCCGGAATAATGCTGTAAGTTACCTGGTGATCGCTTCTCCCTTTTATGAAATCAAAGCAGAAGAGACCTGCTTTCCCTTGATGGGCTGTTTTCCCTATTTAGGTTTTTTTAATCTTGCTTCTGCTCGCGATTTTGCCAAAAGTAAAGAACAGGAAGGATTAGTGACGTGGGTTCGTCCCGTCTACGCTTATTCAACCTTGGGTTACTTTACCGACACGATATTATCATCCTTTTTCCACTATTCTGATTACGAACTGGCCGAACTGATTTTCCATGAACTCTTCCACACTATCTTTTTTGTCAATAATCAGGTGGAGCTCAACGAAAATCTCGCTAATTATTTTGCCAAGGAAATGCTGGAAGAATATTTCAGAAAAACCAATCAGCTGGATTATCTGCAGATACAGCAAAAAGAAGAAATCGAAGACAAAAAATTGCGCAAAACAGTAGTTAATCTTGCTGTTGAGCTGCAGGAGCATTATCAAAAATTATTACCCAAGATCCGGGCGGATGCTGAGCTTCTTTTAAATGAATTCCTGGAAACGAGATTTAAACCTGAAATCCTGAAGAAATGTCAGGAACTTAACATTCCTCCCAAAAATTGTTTTCCACTGGAAAAACAATGGAACAATGCCAGTTTTGCAGCTTTTTTAACTTATGAAAAAAAATCGGATGATCTAGAGGGACTCCAGAAAAAACTTGGTTTAGACTTAAGAGGATACTATAACTGGATTGGCAAAAAACATAACGAATTTAAAGAACAGACAGAGGTGACGGATTTTTCGGAGTACCTCTTCAAATAGAGGCGTCTTATGAAACATATTCTCTTCATCGATCCCATCGAAAAACTTAATCCCAAAAAAGACAGCACGCTGATGCTCGCCACCACAATGAAGAAGGCGGGGATGGAAGTCTATTTATTATTCGAGAAGGATTTTTACCTTAGCAATAAACTAAATCCTGAATTCCAGGTTTATGATTTTTCTTCCGAGTTTTACGAAGACGGTTGTTATTTAAAATCATTTCAACTGGGAGCTCTAAGCCTGCAAGCGCTTACGATCCAGGATATCATCCATATGCGAATCGATCCGCCATTTGATACCCGTTATTTGCGCTATCTGTGGATGCTGCGTTTTTATCAGGAGCAGGGAATTCGAGTAATGAATTCACCGGATGGGATTTTGAAATACAATGAAAAACTTCATGCCTACGCCCAGCCTTCTTCGCTGGCCAGTTATGTCGGCAGCAGCGTGAGCGAATTTATGAAATTTGCCGAGCTGATGAAAAAAGAGCAGCATCTTGAGCTCATTTTGAAACCCTTGGATTTATTTCAGGGGATAGGGGTGGAGAAAATCTCTATTGATCGGCAAGATCTTCGTGCGAAGTTTGAATCAAAAGTTTTAGAAAATAATGGACCGGTCGTTGCGCAGCCATTTTGTAAAGAAGTGACTAAGGGGGAAATCCGCTCTCTTTATTTTAAAGGAATTGAGCTGGGCTCGATCCTCAAAATTCCAAAGGACGGAGAGTTTCTCGCCAATATTGCTCAAGGAGCAGATTTTCACGCCATTGAACTTACAAATTCGGTGAAAGATGAGTGCAATCGTATCTGCGCCGAACTCCTGCTGGATGGAGTCGACTGGGTCGCTTTTGACATTATGGGAGAGCACGTTTCGGAAGTAAATATTACTTGCCCCGGCCTATTGGTGGAAGTGAGTTTTGCTCATAAAAAAAATCTTGCCAGTGTTTTGCTGGAGTTAATTTAAATTATTCTTCGAACCATCGATCATTACCACCAGTTCATTGACAATTTTGCTAAGCTGTTCTGATTGTTCATTCAGTTTGGCAGACATCTGAAAAGATTCCTGCGAAATTTGTTCGCCCTTATTGGCCACTTCGTTCAGCTGAAGCATCGACTTGTTAACTTCCTCAATGCCCTTACTCTGTTCCAGCGTACCAGCATTGATTTCTTCCAAAATACTGCAAATTTGACTGGATTCTTCGCTGATTCGATCAAAAATCTGATGACAACTATTGGCACTTTTGGTTCCCTCGGCAATGGTGATCTTTCCTGTTTCGACAATTTGTCCCATTGCACTTTGAGAATTTTTGACAATTTCATTTACCCTTTTAACACTGTTGTTTAAGAGTTCAGAAATTTCGGTGGCGGCCTTACCACTCATGACGGCCAGGTTTCCAATTTCTTCAGCGACTACTGAAAATCCTTTACCGTGTTCTCCCGCTCGGGCCGCTTCCACTGAAGCGTTGAAAGAAAGAAGTTTGGTTTGAAAAACAATATCGTTGATGATTTTTGTTTTTGAATCGATGTCCTGAATCAGATGGATGACTTCCCCAAATTCGTTTTCATTCTTGGTGATTTGAGAAACCATCTGATTATTGCTCGAACTTATTTTTCCAATGGCACTGAGCATGTTGGAAATGGCAAGTTTTCCTTCTCCGATTTGCTCTTGGCTTTCCTGGGCATTTTTAGTCGAAATTCCAACGTTGTTTTTATTAACTTCAGTCATTGAACTGATTTCCTGAACTGCCTGGGAAGTCGATTGAATTGAAGCATTTTGCTCAGTTGAGGATTCCGAAAGAAAATCACTGGTAGAGGCCACTTTGTTGGAAGTATCCTTGATCGTCGAGGTGCTCATTTTTAGTTCTTCCGAAATCGCATTAAGCGCTTTGACCAGACTTTTTCTGAAGCTCAAACCTCCAAGCAAAATGATCACAATCATAAGCCCGCTTGAGCTGGCAATAACATATTTTAACTGCACGGCTTGTTCAGCAGATTGCTTTAGCTGTAAATCCGTATTTTTTTGAACGATATCACCTTTGTTGTTTAAGTCGGCCAGCACTTTGAGATAGACGGGACTGACGTCGCCGATATAATACTCAATCGCTTCAGAAGTTTTACCCAGTAATATTTTGGTGTTAATTAATTCACTTACTTTTTTGTCATAGTTGATATTTAGTTCTGCAATGCTTGGGCAATCAAACTGGCATTGGGAAATATCAACCAATACTTTTTTGCTTTTTGCCTGGATGGCCGCGACGGATGCTTCGATCACATCAGGATCTTTCTCCGTCAACAAGGCGGAAATCCCGGACTGAATGGAGGAAATATCAATAGAGAGATTGATAATGTTATTGGTGGTTCGAGCACTTTCTTCCGAAGCTTTGATCAGTCCAGTTATGCTTCTTTGAATGTAGGCTACAGTAAAAAGAGAGGAGATGAGACTAATGAAAACGACTCCTGAAATAATAATTAATAGATATTTTTGAAGTCCAAGTTTTTTAATCATCTCATCACCAATCTTATTGATACGTTTTTTAAATCAAATTATTTCAATTTTGTAATACTGAATCCAGTAACCAGCGAGCCAATTGCTTTTCCTCCGTCTAGAACCGGAACTGCAACTTGCACACTTTTTAGGCCGGTTGATTCATCCATTTCGACTGGACCTTGCCAGGTTTTCCCCGCCATTGGATCATCATGCTTAGCTTTACCTTTATGAGTCCAGCCTGAGGTTTTAGAGATGAATGCTACTTTGCTTCCATCAGCTGCATTTAAAAATAATTCAGTGATTTTATCATTCTTTTTGGATTTCAGAACTTCGCCGGCAGGATTCTTACTGAAGTATCGTACTTTGGGGTCCAGCACGGGAAGATCTTTCCATTTATCCTGAGACATATCTTTGTAATCAGCAAGAGGAGCTGCATTGGCCGCTTTTATTGCTTCAATTATCTTGGGCTCAGCTGCTATTTTTTTTATCGTTTCGATTTCTTTTGCCAGAGCAGTTGCTTGCTCTTTAGAGAGATCTTCTGCGTAGACTTGCGAGGTTAACAAACAACAAAGCGCGACCTTTAAAAACAATTTCATCGTTTCTCCTTATGTTAATTTAGCGACAAGATCTTGTCGTAATAATAAAAAAAAAAGGGAGAGGTATTCCTCTCCCTTAATAAAAATTAATGTTGCTATTAAAAAATTATTTAATTGGCCCGTACTCCCGGCAGGTCAGTTGTCCAGTCTGTTGAATACTGGATATCAAAGGCGACACATTCAGTTGGTGGAGTCGGGGTGCCTTTATTTATCGGAATTGGAAGGAAGGTACAACCCGCAGGGACTGAACCGTATTTCCCTGAACATGATGAATCTGATTTAACGTTGACCACTTCTAAGACCAAAGGAGAACTCGATTTCGGAACGCTAAAGCGCCAAACTTTTGAGGGAACGCCTATTGCAGAATCAAGAGTCGCAGTCTCACCAACTCCACTAGTATGAAGCATTATCTGAGCTTGAACTTTAGTAGAATTGAGCATCCAGTTAGCGCAATCTCTATTAAATGTAGACTTCTGACCGGTGGTATTGCCAGGAGAGCGGGCAATGATTCTGACGTTAAAAATTTTATCAGTGGTAAATTCGTTGGGATCACGGCCAGTTTGGGCAATATAAGAAGTGGAAGACCACCATGTTTGTCCATACGTCCCGCCGCTTGCGATAATATTAGGGATAGTAAAATAGGTGCTAGTCGGAGAGGTTGGATCGGTGCTATCCGTACTGCCATCTGTGCTGCCATCCACCGTTGAAGTTCCACTGGTTGAGGTACTGGTTGTCGACTTACGTTTGGAGTTCGTCGATTTAACCGAGCAAGCGGTAAGTACACTCATCAGCAGGACCAATATTAAAAATTTATCATTCTTCATAACTAAAAACCTTTTTAAGAAGAGGGTTCTATCTTTCTCGTAATCTAATCGACCATTTTGGTAAATTTCTTGAAATTAATTATTTCTTTAGCCCTTTTTCTAGTTAACAGCTTGAAAAGACATTGAGGTGCCCAGTTGAATTCATTTAGCGGAATGGGTACAATATAAGCAACACACTCGAGGACTGAATGTGTTAAAAAAGAGTCAATGAAAACCGAAGAACTACAAAAATTCATTCAAAATCTAAGCCCCGACCTGTACAGCTTTGCTTATGTTTTAATCCCTGATGATTTACAGGCGTCGCAATTGATGATCGATTGTGTGCAATCGTTTTTAATTCAAAAGAAACCGCTGATCGAGAAAATGTCTCTTGGTAAAAATAAAATTGTCAGAAATTTACTGGATGAGTCGGAGTTGCACCTGTTGCGAATTGTTTTTGATCTTTCCAAAAAACGATACCAGCAACTAAAAATGAGCTTTAAAGACGTCGAACAAAGCGGCGGATTTTTTGCGCTGGAATTTGAAGAAAAAGCGGTGCTTTATCTAAAAGAGAAGGCCGGCTTCGATCTTAATGACATTGAATTTATTACCACCAGTACCCGTTCTGAAGTTTTGTCTCATCTTTATGCTGCTCGCATAAAAATGACTGAACACCTGCCTTATAATCTGTTTCAAAATGAAATTGAAAGCGGAGGAATCGCTTAAGTGAATAGTTCGACTCAATCAAGTTACGAGAAAATTAATTCGCAACCCTGTATCCACACCAAACATGTTTATTCATTGCTGGATACTCCCAAGAATGAAGAGGCTTATAGAAAATTAAGTAAGCATCTTGAGACTTGCAGTGCCTGCAATAATGAATTTCAAAAATTTCAGCTAAAAACTGCTGCCGCCCAAATTTATATTCCCAAGGCGCTGATGGACCGCGATCTGCGAGAGTCCTTTGAGCGAGAAGTGGGAGAGCTTTTTAAAGCAATGAATTTAAATAATCGTCAGATTTTAAAAAGCAACGTGAAGAAAGGATTTCGTTTTATCGATAGTATGGGAATCGATTTTTTAAAAAACCTGGTTTCGAAAACGATGCTCAAGAGCTATCTATTTGCCATGGCCATCTTTATTGGATTGAAACTTTTTCTTTAATTAATTTGGATTTGATAATAAGTTGAGAACTGCTTTTTGCTTTTAATAAAGCTCTTGGGCGGATTCGGCAGATTCAATTGTTTTAAGGTTTCCTCAAAGAAGTAATGAATATTGTCGCTTTCCGAAGATTTCAGAATTTTAACTAAAACAATATTTCCTTTTTCATCGTAGTCAATTCGCCCCAACAGCACGTGTTTGTTGGCAAAATCTTTTTCAATTCCGGGACGCTCAACTGCAACACGATCATAGGTGGCATAAAGTTTTGAAAGGTAGCTGGCATAGGAACGCTTAAAAAAAGAATAATAGGCCTTTTCATCCGAGTTGAGTTCATCTTCTGAAACGCCTTCCGGCCGTTCATAACGAATTTCAAAATTAGATATTTTTTGGGCAACCGGGTTGGAGCTACTGGTCGTGATGTTGTTGAAAGCTTCTTGTTTCAAATTGTCCTGCTCGCGGTCGCGACGGATGCTTTTTTCTTTTTTGGGATTGAAATAAATATTGCCGGTGCCATCTTGCGATAAGCTCGGAGCTGGCAGCGAGTCGTTTTGCTCGCGACGGATATTTTGGGGGGGAGCTTGTTTCTGAGTATTATTCAGGGGGGGCATTTGGGGAGCAGGAAGTCGGGGGGCCAAATTACCTAAAGACAGGGTTGGCGCTGGGGGCGCGGCCTTTGGGATTTTTAACATATCTGGCTGCAAATAATCTTTTTTAAGCCCATTTTTAATTCCGACTCTTTTTATTTTTTCTACTTCCTCGCGTTTCATCAACTCTATGTGATCAATTTTTAATGGGCGATTAAATTGCTTGGATGTTAGTGGGGAACTATAGTCTGTGGGATTTTTTTTGACGAAAAACAGAACCACCAAATGGAATAGGAGGGCAAAGCTAAAGGAGATTGAAAAAGAGAGTTTGAACCCTTTGTTCTTGATCATTTAACTATGATACATCTGGGCCCGCCAAAAACCCAGGTATTTTTAGCCTATTGTTGACCCTGGTACTTACAAAGGTACACTTAAAGTAGCGTGACCTTCCTCTAATAACGCTATAAATTTTGCAAGGATTGCAAGCTAATGAAGAAGATTTCAAATTTATTACAGAATAAAAGAAGTATTGCCGGGCTCTTTTTATTGGCAGCACTGGTCATGACGACTTACGAAATCCAGGAAAATTCAGGAAGAATAAAAAAATTAACTAATTTTGAAAGTGGTATGCAGACCTGTTTTACACGAGTCAACCAAACTTATACCGCCAAAATGTTAGGAGAAGTTTCTTCGGAATATTTAACTCAAAATTTTCAAAACTTAACGGAAGAATGTTTCGCGGAAGGTATCTTAAATGTAGAGGACAGCTTCAAAGCTGAGATGTCCCTGGTTGCTAAAAAATTAAGTACTCTGGCCTCAAATGTTCATTGGTTTCATGAAGATATTCTTTCTCCTGGATCGGCCAGGGCCATTAGTGAAAATGCCGAGACTCGGGATGTTGGTGCTCGTTTTGAAAAAATTGAAACAACCAAAGACGAAATTCTGGAATCAGGTGAAGTTTACAAAGCTGAAATTTCTGAAGCTTTGAGTAGACAGAAGTCCTTCTTTTATGTCTCCGCAACTTTCCTGGTTATCCTTATGTTCTCTGAATATATGAGCAATACGCGCAGAAGACTCTCTAATCTGGCCCGCGAAAAAGAGGCGCAAGCAGAGCTTCTGGATAATGGGGGAGCAGGAAGTGTAAAAGTGGGAGAAATCATCAGAGCTGCCCTTGAGCAAAACGAACTCTTTAATTGTTCAAAATTATTTTCTAATTTCCACGCCCAGCAGTTATTTGATAAAAGTTTTAAAAATAAAAATAAGTTTTCTTTAGAAGAATTGGTCACTCCAATCGGCAGCAGATCTACTGCCGCGGTTAACGAGAGCATTGATAAAATTTGGAACGATGATAGCATTGGTTTATCAGCTGATAAATTAGAGGGAAAAATGCTTCAAGATCTGAATCTGGAAAACATGAGTTCAAGTGTTATTGACTTACTGGCAGAAAAATTATTTTCACAAGGTGTGCAGTTGGACGTGAAAATTCCTGAGAATTTAATGATCAAGGGACGTCCGGAAGAACTTGAGCAAACTCTTTACCATCTGATTAACTACGCGATCAATTCAACTTATGCTGATTCCCAAAATTCCCAAAATTCCCAAAATTCTAAAGAAAAGAGCATTTCAATCTTTGCCCATCGCCTCGGCGATATCGTGGCCTTTGACTTAATCCATTCAGGCGCAGGCTTTGATGAAGAAATTCTCAAACAACGAGTAGGAATCAGTCAGTCAGGCAAAGCTCTTGATGTAGATCTGCAAATTTGTCAGACCTTACTGACCGAAATAGATGCTAAAATTCAACTCGATAATAAAATTAACCAGAACGGAGTTATTACCGGCGGAAGAATTAAGATTATCTTCAAGTCGGGCGTGAACGAGGCCCGTTTGGTCGATCTGAAAGTGGGAAGCAAAAAAGATATTCTTGCGACTATCAATGCAGCTTCTAGCACATCGAATTTTTAATTTATTTTGAAATTTGAGTTCTTAAAAGTTTTGAAATTAATTCTTCGGTATTATTAAGCAGAAGAGATTTTGAAACTTTAATTTGTTCGACGTTAGTTGTAACAAAAGTGAGATCTTCAATACTTGGCACTTTTAAATTGAGCAGGATATCTGCAATCTTTACTCCCGTAGCATTTTGAAGAATAAATTTGATGAAATGATTCATGGCCGCGGTGGTATGCAGGTGAATGATTTCCTTTTCCTGAAATTTAAATATCAATATTGATTCTTCCCCTTCATTTTTCATCTGGAGCGAGGAGAGAGGCAATTGAAGCTCTTGATGGGTCTTAATTTTGTAATCAATATAAACATCAGGATTATTAGGGTAAATGGCGTTGGTTTTCAGTTTGACCAGTGCTTCAGAAATAAGAGGATTATTAAAATTCAGAGAATCGAGTTTATTTGATTCAAAATCCAGCAGGGTGGTGTGGACCTGCAATTTGAAATGCGAAAGTAGCCCTAGAATATGCCAAGGATAGACTTCCGAAAATTGTTCAAAAGCAGACTGGATTTTTTCAAATTGCAGCTGCAATTCATAAGGATGCTGAGTTTTTAATTCTTTGGCATCGTAATCCAGAAGCGCAAAGTTATTTTTTACTTCTGCCGGCATCATTAACGTTTTGGCAAAAAAGATTGGGATCAATAATGATTTTAATTTGGCCTTTAATTTGGTCGGTCCATCGCTTAGTTGAAGCTGAATGATCTGGTGACCTAAGACCGAAGTGAAGAACTCTCTAAAGACATTGAGGTTAATCACCTGGTTTTTTGGGACCAGTCCAAAATAATGGAAAAAGGCCGTTCCATATTGTTCGACTTTTGCCCGATAACTATCAGTGGTGGTTAGTTCGATTTTGACGTTCATCGGATCAGTTTGATTGATAATCAAAAGAAGCGGGAATTGTTTTTCAGGACCAAATTTCAGCCCCAGTAGCTCTGAAGCCACATTCTTTTTAAGCGAGGTGTAATCGTCCTGGATCAGGAGATCAATATGAAAAAATGTTTCGAGCGAAGTACAAGACTTCGTTAGATTTTTAAAAAAGCTAGGATGCGGCAGATGACCGTTTTCTTTGGTGGAAACAGAAGAAACAAGTTTGCCTTCAATGATTGCGTCCTGATGAAATTCAAAACTAATCTCTTTTTCAATTTCGTTAATATAAAGAGGAGTGGTTATTGGGCTTTTGCTGCGAATGAAGTACTGGAGCTCTTCAACTAATTTGTTAAATTTATTAAATCTTGAAAGGTTGCCTTTGAATTCAAAGGACAGACAAGATTCTTTAATTTTGGGGTTGGTTTCAAATAAGTGTTTATTGGCAACGGGCAGAGCAGATCTCTTGGTCAGGACATAAATGAAATGCGCGATTTCGCCCTTACCTTTAAGTTCTTCCAGGTTAAAGCAGCACTCAACTCTAAATTCTTTGAGCAGCTGTTCAACTCTTTCGCTTTGGCTTGGGACAAATAATTTTTGGTTGGTGAAGACAAAAATCATTCCATTTTTCTTCATCACTTCTTTTTGCGACTGAATTTGTTGAATCAGATAGTGATGGGGATTGGTTTTAGGTAGTTCGGTCAGGTTCAACACAATACGATCATAAAGTGTTTCATTACTGGCAACATTTCCCAAATTGAAGAATGAAGCCTGGTGATCAACGCCATCTTCTGGAGTGTTCTGATATTTTTCCCGCATGATCTTGCAGATAAAAGGAATGATTTCGTACTTATGTTCGACTGCAACCCTGGTTAAAAAACTAAGGAACTGTAGTTCCTGGCAGATTTTCAGGAACTGGCCGTCGATAAATTCCATCCCCTCAAATTCAGGGCAAATTAAGTTATTCCATTGAGAAATTTTGATGTTTGTTTCTTGGGCCAGCCAATGAGAGAGGGCAAAAGAAGAAACATGATTACCTGAAAAACGGGTATTGATCGTTTTAGGAAGTAGGCAAACTTTTTGAGAGTTTAGACTTTTAGCTTTAGCTTCTGGTTTTAACCAGGTAGGCATTTTGATAAGCAGTTCATTCACCATCAGACCAAAAGAGAGGTGAGAAAGTGAGTGGGAATAATTGCGGATCGAGTAGATCTGATCATCTTTGGGAGTTGAGATCAATTTGATCAATTCAGTAAGGGTGATATTTTCAAAAGCTTCTTTTAGCTTTAAGAGCGAATCTTTGTATTCACTTGAAGGCCGATACCAGCTGTATTGGTTGATTTGAAGAGATTCACAGAGCAACTCAGTTGAGCTGTCTTTTTTAAAGATTTTCCCTAGAAAGGAAAGTGGATTTAAAAGGATGTCTTCCGTCACTTCAAGATTTTGTTCTTTGGAGAGATCGAGAATAAATTTTATTCGAAAGAGATAAATAGCGACTGCTCTAAAGCAATGAATCCGAATGAAGTCATCGATGTGCTTTTTGAGAGGAGAAGACTCATCCTGCATGTTAAGCCAAAAATCATTCTGCTGCGAAAGCAGGGATTTATCAAATTTGGCGTAGTCAGCAAAATGCATGAATTCATTATAAGTTTGCAACTTCATCGACTTGCTGGTGGAGCAAGATTTTTTAAAGAGCGAGAGGGCATCGATCGAAAGATTATTCAGGGAGTTTTTGATCACGATGGCAGAAGCGGTGATTAGGCCTTCGCCTTTCCATCCGGGAATAAAAAATTCAGAAGGATTGAAAGTTGCGTGCGCATCAGATTGCACGCTATCTTTCATTTCACCGATTGGTGAATTCTTGAAAGCGTGATCAAAGGCCCAAGGCCCTCTGTTCGCGTTGCTACTTCCGTTATGATCCAATTTTTAATCCTTAAAAAGACCAACTAAATTTATAAGTTAATGAGTGCAAAATTGTGACGTAGGATTTGATCTAAGTCACTTGAAAAAAACGAAAAATGATGCCTTTTTTTTGCTGCAAGTTAAAGAATTTATTAGGATAAGGAAAAATCTAAAGATTTAGGCGCGCTTCGTCGATAAGTTGGGAAGCAGGAGTTAGTAACTGCGCGTTTTCCAGTGCTTTATTAGGGGCGTCTATGAGCGATATTTTTGATGAAGTTGACGAAATTTTAAATGAAATTGATGGTGAGTTCGATGCGTCAGAAATGACTGAGGCTGAAGATTATCCAGAAGCGATGGAAGACGATAAAAGTTTTAATGAATCGGAGTTAATGGATATCATGGCCGAAATTGAAGGGCTGGAGCAAGACTTTGTTGCGGCGGAAGAAGTGGTGGCAGTGGCCAAGCCGATGGTCGCAGTGGTGGCCAAAACAGAACTGCAAAATGAAATCGATCGCGAGCTTGAAATGTCTTTTGTTGAAAAAGAGGAAGAGGAACTAGCGCAAGCAACTCCCGCCGTTTTAACTTTTGAAAAAAAGACAACAGCACAGCCAACTCAAGCTGTGGCGGCGAGTTCAGAGATTTCTTTTGAGGCCCATGGGCAAATGAATTTAAATCTGGGCTTTAAAATCGGCGAAGAAAACGCCAAGCTTACCATTGATCCTGTTCGCGGGATGGTAGTCACTATGTCGGGAGTAGAGCTGCGTATTAACCAGGAAGATGGCTGCATTGTCACAATGGAAAATGGCGTGAAATTTACAATTCCTTTGACGTCTTCTGAATCCAACCTTAAAAAGAAATCAGCTTAAAACTCTACACTCACCATTTTTAGGAGAGGCCCGTGAGTATCAAAATCCTTGGCGGATTTGCTCGAGGTCAAGTTCTCGCAGTTCCCAAAGGTAATACTATTCGTCCGACATCTATCATGCTTAGACGCAGGATCTTTGATTATTTTCAAGACCTCAATGGCGTTGTGTTTGTCGATCTCTGTGCTGGTTCTGGAGCAATGGGTTTTGAAGCCTGGTCCAGAGGGGCGAGCCACGTTTATTTAAATGAAGTCAGCCGGCATGTCTTAGTGATCCTGGAAGAAAATCGCGAAAATCTTTTACTCAAAAATCATCATAAAAAAACGGGCGAAATCATCTGCAGCCATACACCTGCTGAGCAGTTTATTCGTCAATTCAAAATTAAATATCTTGCTTTGGATGAAGAACAAAAAGAAAATACGATCCTTTTTTTAGATCCCCCTTACTCAATGAAAAATATCTATTTTGATGTGGTTAAGGCCATCAGCGAAGAGCCTTGGTATTTTGGTCAACTTTGGATTGAATCCGATCCGCAAAAAGGTATTCCCAGCAGCGCCTGGGGAGATTTAAAACTCGAGGCCGCAAAACTATTTGAACAAGGCGAAAGTTATATCTTCGTGACAAATTTCCCCCAATCTTAGAATTTATGAAATAATATCTAAGATTAGGAAAACACGGAGTGCTTTATGGAACTAAGCTCACGAGTCAAAGGAATGGCAGAGAGTGTAACGTTAAAGCTTAACACTAAGGCGATGGAACTCGCTGAGGGTGGAAAGCAAGTCTACAATCTCACAGCGGGACAGCTTCCTTTTAGACCACCACAATCTTTTGTTGAGTCAATCAGAACTGAATTGGATTTTTTAAAATCCTATCAATACAGTCCGGTCGCAGGATTTATCGATCTTAGAAAAAAAGTGATGGAGCATATCGAATCAACTCGCGGAATTAATTTTTCCTCGCTGGATGAACCCTTCGATTGTGTTGTTTCCAATGGGGCCAAACATTCCATTTCCAATATTCTGGGCGCGATTATCGATCCAGGTGATGAAGTCATCATCATCGCTCCTTATTGGATTTCCTACCCGGAAATGATTAAATTTTGCAGAGGCACTCCCATAGTTGTGACTTCATCTATCTTCGATGTTTTTTCACCGGCCCTTCACGATATTAAAAAGGCCATTTCTGAAAAAACAAAGGCTATTATTATCAATAGTCCCAACAATCCAGCAGGTATTCACTATTCGGATGAATGGATGCAAGGCTTTGCCGATCTCTTAATGGAGTACCCGCATGTCAGTGTGATCAGCGACGAAATTTATTTTGAAGTTTGCTATTATGATCCAAAGCCAACTTATTTTTACCAAAAAAATCCTGAATTGCTAAAACGCACTATCATTGTCGATGGAATTTCCAAGGCGTTTGCCAGTACCGGATTGCGCATCGGTTATTGTGTGGGGCCTAAAAATATTTGTAAAGGAATAGAAAATCTACAAGGCCAGCTGACTTCCAGTGCAAATTCTCTGATTCAAAGAGCGATGATGAATTATGATTTCAACAGTTCACATCAGTTTTTGATTCCGGTAAAAAATCATTTGCGCGACAATGCCAATCTGATTCGAGAAAAGCTGAAAGACGCTCATTTGATGAAGTGTTGGTACCAGCCCGTTTCGGCCTTTTATTACATGATCGATTTTTCACAAACACCGGCCTTTGAGCGTTATGCTCAAAATCGAAAAGACAAAACCGACTATTCGGTCCAAATGTGTGAGGACATCCTTGAAGAGTTGGGAGTAGTCATTGTTCCCGGAACTGATTTTGGCATGAGTAATTCGGCCCGAATCAGTCTGGTACTGCATAAAGAAGCCTTTTCTGAGGCGATGGATAAGTTGGTGCAGTTTCTTAATGTCGGCAATCCCAAAACTTAGGGTCTCCGATTTTTTTAGTCGGGCACTGGCCTTGCTCCCTCGCCACTACTAGGGGGATTTTTCCCTAATATCCTCAATAAAAATCAATAGGCATAATAGAGGGAAGGGGATTTTTCCTATGCTTAAACGCTTCATTTTTATTCTCACATCAGTACTACTTTTTTCATGTGGAAAAAGTGTTGATGAAAAAACAGCGAGCGCTGTTTTAAGTGCAAATATTTATTTAAGTAAAGGCAACTGTCAGTCAGCGATTAATGTTTTAGAAGCTAACGGCAGAGTGGATCGCGATGCTCATTATCTAAAAGTTTTATCATCGGCCTATGCCTGCCGCGCGGGTTTTTCGGCCGTTACTTTTTTTGCCAGCGACCTCGCTTTGACGGGTTCTCCCGCCCCGCTGGGGGGCACGACCCTTTATTCGACTTCATTAACCACCACCTCAAGTCCTCTGGAAAGTGATGATAGTTTCAGTGATTTGCAAACGGCGATCGACATTCTTTTATACGCCGGCGGTATTCCCGCCACCCGAGACCCAACCGCCAGTGAAAGGGCAAGATATTTTACCAGCGATGAAGCTGGCGAAATTAATTCGCAATTACTTTTTATGATGTTTGCCCAGTTGGGAAAATATATGCATGTCTATGGCAATGGCGATGCCCTGGGGAAAAAAGGGGCTAACGTTCCGGCGGGCAATAAATGTTTTACTAGTTATGATACTGCAACCTCCAAGTCGCCCATAATACCTGCCGACTGCAAGGTTGTCGGTGGATCACCACACGCCGAACTTGCAATAGCGGCAGGCGTAGCCGTTCGCAAAACCAGACTTTGCCAGGGCGTGGTGATTCTCAACGGAATATTAAATATCCTCCCCAGTGTTATTGCTTCGGCCTCTGGCCAATTGGCAACTCAAACCGCAGCTCTAACTGTGGCCGCAGGAGCTGCAACTCTTGCACTAAGGGCAGCTGATCCAGATATCGGGGTAGTCACTTCCACTGTTAACCAATCTATTTGTGAAAACGAAGCCAGTGTTCCGGTTGCTGAATTGGAAACCTATTTCTCTTATATGTATGAAAGCTTATTTCTGCCCTGATCTTTAAGGATTTAACTTTGAAAGTTTTGTTACTTTTATTTATTAACTTATGGTCTCAGCTTCACGCTCAGGAAGTGAATTATCTGGCGCGCAGTCCACGCGCTCTTTTGATGGGAGATGCCTACACCGCCATCGCCGATGATGAATTCACTTTATTTTACAATCCTGCGGCCCTGGGCAGAAACAAAGGGGTCTCGTTAACTCTACTGGATCCGACTTTTGGTTTGACCGATGCCCTGAGCGAACTGGATCGTTTCAAGAATTTCCCTTCGGGAAATGGAGCCGCTCCCCAGATTGCCAATCGGATTATGGATTTCCCGATTTATCTCCAGGCCGGTATTTTTCCCACTTTAAAAATGGGACAGTTTGGATTTACCCTCTTTGCCAACAGTAAATCGAGTCTTGTTCTGCGAAACGCCACTAATCCTGAACTCGATATCAATTACAAATTCGATCGCGGATTTATTTTTGGATTTGCTCATAACATTGGTTCCGGAGCCTATGCTTCACGAGCGAAAAAATCATCCAAAACAACGGTGAGTGCCGGCAGTCGACTCTCTTTCGGAGGAGCGATAAAACATATGAATCGCCAGGGGCTGGAAGATCAGTTCGATCTTTTTGGAACAACCATTTTAAGTAAAATCAATTCTGGCGCAACCGATATCAATTCACTAAAAGATGCTTTCGGTTACTCCAAAGGAAGTGCCTGGGGATACGATTTGGGAGCGGAATATGCTCTTTCTTCCGGCCGCAAGACTCTGACTTCAGCGATTTCCATTTTAGATATTGGCTCCACCCGTTTCACCAAAACCGAAGGAAGCGGCAAGATTCCCAAGCAAGATATGATGATCAATTCAGGGATTGCCTACAAACATGATCTGGGATTACTGGATTACACTCTGAGCGCCGACATTCATCCTATGAATTCCGGTATCGATTTCGGGCGCAAGTTTCATTTTGGAACGGAGCTCTCGCTTCCGCTGGTCACGCTCAATGCTGGGTGGAGTGAAGGTTATCTCTCGTATGGTGGTACTATTAAGCTTTGGCCAATCAAAATTACCACTGGATTCTATGGGGTGGAAGTTGGTTCGCACTATCGCGAGCAAGTCGCTAAAAGATTCATTTTGTATTTAAGTCTTTTCGACTTTTCAATCGATCTCTAGTTCTCTACAATTTTTCTTAGGCATACATTATACAGTGTAAGGAATAACCGACTAATAAGGTCGGTGTCCACCCTTGGAGGTTTTGTTGAAAAAGATTTTTGTACTAGACACCAACGTTCTGCTTTTTGATCCAACCGCTTTTAGAAAATTCGGAAAAAATACAGTCTTTATTCCTTTGATTGTTATCGAAGAAATCGATCGTTTCAAAAAAGACCAAAACGAAAATGGCCGTAGTGCTAGAAATTTTTCTCGTTACATCGACGATCTTCGTCAACGTGGCTCCCTGGCCGAAGGGGTGGTGCTGGACAGTGGGGGAACGCTGATCATTTCAGTTGATCGCCATGTTGATTCCAAAAATCTTCCGATTGACGTCTCTATTAATGACAACCTTATTCTTTCTTCCGCTCTGGCCTTTAAACTGGATGGGGAAGATGTGCTGCTGGTTACTAAAGATATCAATCTTCGTTTGAAGGCAGATATTCTTGGTGTTCCCGCCGAAGACTACGGCCAACTAGATATCGCGCTTGATGAGCTTTATTCCGGGCAAAGAGTTTTTGAAATCTCAGCCGAGAGACTAAAAGAGTATGAAGCCAGCCGTTTCCTGGCACTGGATGAAGATGAACAAATGGGAGTCTTCGCTAACGAATATTTTATCCTTCAGGAATTCCACAACCCAAGAAGACGATTGTTGGGAAGATTTCACCAAGGGAAAAAAGGAATTGTTCCTCTTATTTCGTTAAGAGAAGGCATTTGGGGAATTTATCCCAAAAACGTTGAACAACAATTTGCGCTTGATGCTTTATTAAATGATGAGATCGCTCTCGTTTCACTGGTCGGTAAGGCCGGAACGGGAAAAACGCTTTTAGCGATTGCGGCCGGACTGGAAAAAACAGTTGCTCAGGGAAAATACTCGAGACTACTTGTTTCTCGCCCCATTCAACCAATGGGACGCGACCTGGGATTCCTTCCAGGTGACGTTAATGAAAAGTTAGCTCCATGGATGCAGCCTATCTTCGACAACATGGATTTCCTTTTCAACCAAAACAGAAAACAGGCCGGAACTTCTTATGAAGAACTAATCAATCAAGGCATGCTTCATATTGAACCACTAACTTATATCCGTGGTCGCTCAATCCCTGGTCAGTATTTGATTGTCGATGAAGCGCAAAATTTAAGTCCGCATGAAGTTAAAACGATCGTCACCCGAGCTGGTGAAGGCACGAAAATCGTTCTAACTGGTGACTGTCAGCAGATCGATAGTCCGTATTTGGATGAAACCAACAACGGTCTTGCTTATGTCGTAGATCGCCTTAAAACGGAAGACATTATCGGACACACGACTCTTAGAGTGGGTGAGAGATCACCACTTTCAGAAGTGGCTTCAAAACTTCTATGAGTTTGGCATGAGCAATAAAAGCGATCCGCGTTTACAGAGAAAATTTTTACGTGCTCCCCTTAAATCAATTTGTCTTTATGTTGATGGGGAGCATGTCTTCAAAGCGCGCGTTCTCAATATTTCGGAGGGGGGGATACTGCTCTCTGAATTTCCCCATATTCCAGAAATAAATTCTCTTCCCTTGGCGATTGATCTGCTTCAATTTCCGAGACTTCAAGGTTTGACTCTTGATCAGCTTAAACATCTTAATCCCGAAGAATTTCCCCGCTCCATTTTAAAGACCAAAGCTCGCATGGTGAGAACTTTTGAAGGCCAGAGTCCGGTTGATAGAATTTTTGTGAATTTCATTGGCTGTGAATTTTTTAATCCCACCAGCGAATTTAAAATGGCCGTTTTCCAATACGTAGAGACATTTGCCAGAAATACGGTTTATCTTTTGAGTTTATTTGAATCGCTTGGAAATCGCACAGAGCAGTTGGAATTGCTTAGAACTGTAGCTCATCTTCTAGGCTATGACCGTCGAATGAAAATTCCTCTTCTGCGTGCCAAGGTTCTTCATGATTATCAAAGCCTAGAGAGTCTTTAAGCCATTAGTGGAGTTTATCTTCGATTTGTTTTTTTAGATCTTTTACCGACATCGCAAGATGTTTAGATTCTTTTTCCAGGCGATTAGTGAATTCATTCATGATCACGCGGGTTTTAGAAAAAAGATCGTCACCTTCATCACTTCTTTTAAGTTGATTCATAAGTTCATTAGACTCGTTCATCAGATCATTAAAGCTCAAAACCTTAAGGTAATCCGAGAAGCTCGCGTCTCTTTTTTGATTTTTCCATTGATCTAGGCTTACTAGATTTTCACTATCAGTATTCATTTGTTTTGATCCCCCAAAGATTTTGAACGTTATCTGCTAAGAGGCATGAATATTCAATTAAAGATTTTAGGGAGTGAAAAAATTACTTTGGCCGGGGGCGTTTTTCAGCAGCGGGGGAGGAGAGAAATAAATAGATTTCATAGGAGTAAAAGGAAGCCGCGAGTAAAGATCGCGGCTTCCCTGTAAAAAGCAGGAAATTATTTCAATTTATTGAAGTATTCTTGTGAACCTTTTGGATCTGGTTTCATGGTCGCAGCGCCTTTGGTCCAGCCGGCCGGACAAACTTCTCCGTGCTTAGCTGTGTATTGGTAAGCTTCCACCGTACGCAATACTTCTTCCACATTTCTTCCCACTGAAAGATTGTTAACTGTCGCAGTTTGCACAATGTTTTTATCGTCGATGCCAATTGTTGTGTTTGTAGTGGCTGATATTTAGTCGCATTTCGGTCATACTCTTTATAGGCTTGAATGATTGAATCGGTGGCAATAAATATTGGTTGATTCCATGGTGTAGATGCTAAGTATCCTGTTTTAAATGTACCGGTTTGCAGTACCTCATACCAAAATCGCTCGAAGCCATTCAATGATTGCAGTCGTTGGTTAATATGCTCTTCGGTAATTGGGCGCTTCCTTACATTAAAACCGGTTAAATCTAACCTCATGAGGTCATGCATCATGGCAGCAATTACGTCATCAT
>Ga0208115_1000082_pt1 | contig 26714 bp, 24 predicted proteins | sample LakWasMeta4_LOW4_2_FD_183856 | JGI IMG/M metagenome (GOLD analysis project Ga0208115, IMG submission 183856) | Freshwater sediment methanotrophic microbial communities from Lake Washington under simulated oxygen tension - Sediment Metagenome... | ecosystem: Environmental > Aquatic > Freshwater >...
TTCAATGATCTCGGCATGGGGAGTGGGAAAGACCACGTTAATATATTTTTCAGTCATGGCATTTCGAGAGCTCATTTTGAAATTATAGATCTGTCTCATGCCGCCTTGATACCATTGGGTTTGAGCGTAAAGGGACATCGCTCTTTCGCGCTCTGCTGGCGTTTTAAATTGAGAGTTAATTTCCTTCAGGTGTTTTTGCGAAAAGTTTTTTTCTTCCATCGCAATCAACCAATCCAGAACGGGAAAACCCGTAGGGTTGTTATTGATGATAGTGGGAGCAATGGGCGTCAGCGGAATCTTTAAATCGATAGTGGCAATAATCCCGTAGTATCCAAAAGGATCATCGGCATTTATTTTGAGTAGTAACTCCCGCGCCTCTTCTGTCTGCTGCAGGCGCTGAAGGGCCTTAGCCTTCCAGTAATTGAGCTTCACGATAAAGTTTTGATTAGTGGATTTTTTGACAAAGAGCTCAGCGGAACTCACCACTTTTTGATTATTTTTTAACAGATAGTTATTCCAAACAATGGCCCACTGAATATTTTCTGCCAGCGCCAGATCGCTCACTTTAAAGCTTCCGGCATTTTCAAAACGCTTGAGTGCCTCGCTGTTTTCTTTGCTTTCCAGGTGCAAAGATCCATAAACCAGCTGAGTCATGGCCAACTGATTGGTGTTACCTAGTTTGCTGGCAATTAATTCATCCAGAATTTTTCGGGCTTCCAGGTTTAAATGTTCAGTCCAGACGGCTTTGGCCAGAGCGATCTTGGCATCGACCCAATGTTCGATGGTTTTTTGGTCCTCAGCATTTTTTTCCAATTCTGCTTTTAAAAAGCTTTCCATTTTATAAGTTTTCGCCAGAAATGTTTTGAGATCGCGCTCTACTTTAAAGGAGGTTCGATAGGCGTTATAGGCCTTAACCTTCTCGTCGATCGTGAATTCGCCATCGATCATCTGCTGATACATTGAACGAGCTGTCGCAAAGTTGCGGTTGGCCTCGAAGTCCTTGGCAATGGTGTAAATGTTTTGATTATTGATCTCGGTATCATGAAGAGGAGAAATTTCTTTCAGCCGCAAGGTGTAGATTGCTAATTTTTCTTCATCTTTGAGTTCTTCGGCAATGGCGATGGCCCGTTTGATCAGTTTAATTTTTTCAGACTGAACCGCGCGAAAAGGGATCAACTCGAAGGAGAATTGAGCAATAAATTCAGGCAGCTCTTTTTTCACGGCATGCTTGAGTGATTCTTCGGTATAAGCCTCTTGGAGGTAGCTGGGGATGGAGCTCTTACTCCAGATGCGCTTCAGTGCATTTTTGGAATAATCACAGTCGGCCAGGGTATGAACCAGCGCCGCTTCTTTGATGACCAGGAATTTATTTTCGGCAAGATCAGAAAAAATTTGGCAGGCAAGCTCAAGATCGCCGTCTTTTTCGGCCTTCAGCCCCAATAAATAATCTTTTGCTAGATTCTCAGACTCGTTCTGTGCAATCTGATGAATCTCTTTGGAAGCCAGTGCTTTCTTTAGTACTTCTAGCCGATTGAGGGAGGGAGGCGAGACAATTCTTACCGGCTGAGTGGAACAGCTCGAGAGGATCAGGACAATGAAAAGACACTTAACCAGAATTTTTTTCACATTACCACCAAGAGCTTTGATTATTCATCGCTTTTATACTATTAGATGGTAATTCAATTTACAAATATTAGAAGGCTCAAAAGGTATCAGCGCATGGAATTATCAACAAAACTCTTTAATGAAAAAACCGTGTTTTTTACTTCGCTGGGTTGTTCCAAAAACTTAGTCGACTCACAGGTTATGTTGGGTTATCTGGGACTTGATGGCTACTCGATTGCCTCAGAGCCAAGCGTTGCAGAAGTCATAATTGTCAATACTTGCTCCTTTATCGAAGCCTCAAAAAAAGAATCAGTAGAAACGATCCTGGATATGGCCGATTTTAAAAATCCAGAAAATGGACAATGCAAGGCGCTGGTTATTTCTGGATGTATGGCGCAAAGATACGCTGAGCAACTAGAACAGGAAATTCCAGAAGCCGATCTGATTATCGGAACCGGTGAGTACAATAAAATTACCTTGCTGCTAAAAGCGCTGGAAGATGGAAAATTAAGTCAGAAGTCTTTTGTTGAAATTCCAAAATTTATTCATACTGAATACGATCCGCGTTTAAATACTTCTCCTTTTTATATGGCCTGGCTAAAAATTTCAGAAGGCTGTAATCGCAATTGTACCTTTTGTATTATCCCAAAACTTCGTGGGAAACTTCGTTCTCGCACGGTTGAGTCTCTCGTAAATGAAGCTAAGAATTTAGCCTCTACAGGGGTACGCGAGCTCAACCTTATCTCTCAAGATCTTTCCGACTACGGCGTGGATCTGGATGAGAATAATAAACTGTTCAATCTTCTAGAGGGGCTGGAGACGGTTGAAAATATTGACTGGATCAGATTGTTTTATTTCTATCCAGATGAACTTACCGATGAAGTCATCGAGAAAATGGCGACTTCAACTAAAATTAACAAATATCTCGATATGCCGGTTCAACATTTTTCAACTAACGTTCTTAAACGGATGAATCGAAAAATTACGGGTGAAAAAATCCACGAGCGCATTGAAAAAATCAGATCGAGAATTCCAAGCGTTGTTTTAAGAACCTCAATCATTGTTGGTTTCCCCGGGGAAAGCGAAGAAGATTTTGAACTTCTGTTGGAAGGTGTAAAAAAAGCACGCTTTAATCACCTGGGAATTTTTAGATACTCTGACGAAGAGGGAACTCCTGCCTTCAAGCTTCAACCTAAGGTTCCGGCCGAGGTGATCGAAGAGCGTTTTGATAGACTTTTTGAAACGCAAAGAGAAATCGTGCGCGAACTCAACTCCGAATACCTTGGTAAAGTTATTCCGGTACTAATCGAAGGCGAGCACGAAGAAACCGAACTGTTGATTCAAGGCAGACATGAAGGGCAAGCCCCGGATATTGACGGTAAAGTGATCATCAATGATTTAGACGGGAAGAAAGTAGAAGTCGGTGATCTCGTTTTTGTCGAGATCACCGAAGTCTTAGATTATGATTTAGTTGGTAAGATCGTATCAGTTAACTAGAGATTCTCTTCCGGGAATTGATACTCTCTGGTCGGCGCGGTAATGGTCCAGGTTCCACCGGCCTCTTGACAGCTTTTCACGTCGGTATAGAGAACATTTGAACAAGTTCCTTGTCCACAGGTCACGTTGGAGAAATCAGCCGCCCCTGTTCCGGCATAGAAATCATCCCAGTCAGCATAGTCGTTGTTATTTTTCCCAAAAACAAAGACATTATTATTCATCAAAGAAGGAGCGATGGCCGCTTCTGCCGGGACGATAAAATCCAGATCAATACTATCTTTAAGTTTAAAAGTGTTGTTCCACTCTCGCACCACAACTCTAATTCTGGCCTTAACGTTTTTGGCGGCGTCCAGACAGTTGATGGCATAGAAAGGGTTCGAGCCCTGGCCAAAAGGATTATTAGTCGAAAGGGTTGTGTTTCTGCTGAGTGACCAGAGATCAGAATCAGAGTTGGCCCCGGTACATTTGTTCCCTACGCTTCCATTGGCAGCTCTCAAGTTACTCTTATCTAAATTATCGGCCGGTGCAGTAAAAAGAGAATCGAGCTCAGCACCGCTGGCTGAAGAATAAAGTAAGGTGCGTGCGCCCCCTACGATAAGCGTATCACTTAAGATGTCACGAACAGGTCCTTTGAGACAGTTAGAAATTTTACCGCCGCAGGTGATGGTCGAGGTACTTTGAGTGTCAGTTACACAGGCACCACTCCAAGCGTGCTGAGTGACAGTAATGACAGATTCATCGCAGTTGGGTCCACCGGATGCGGTGTAATTACCAGTACAGACATTGAGGGCGGTCGGTGTAGTGGTGGTCACCGCCACATCAGCAGGCGCTGCGGGAGTACAGCCCGTACGATATTCAGTTGTCGGCGGACTTTGGACTGGAGGGTGACTCCAGAAAGAGTAAGGATAAATCTGAACATATTCACAGGCACTAGGACCAATGGAAGAAACAAGTGCCAATTTTTTAGAGTGTAAATCTTCCTCTTCGACGTCAAGGAAACAGCGAACGTCGCGCGTTTCATCGTTAACAGAGGCAAAATTAGTTATATCTGTAGCATTGATTTGGCATTTTCTTGAACCTCTACTGTCACCACGTTTATGGAAGAGAGCAGACGAAGCGCCCATTTTTTCACCAATTTTAAAATAATCTCTACTTTCTAAATCAAAGATAAATTTAGATTCATTGGCCAAATTTTTTGCTGAGATGGTGTAGGTTGTCCGGGGGACGGCAAAAGTAGGGGTTCCGCTAATCATACCAGTCGAACTGCTCAATGCTAAACCGACAGGCAGGGATGGAGAAACGGTAAAGAGAACGCCATTTCCTTGAGAGAGATTAGATTTAATTTCGACTTTAGCCCCGCGTTCAACCACAATGAAATTGTCATGGGCAACGGCGGTCAGTGATCCGCGATTGACGGTCATTTTCTCATTATTGTCGAAGACCTGAGTTTTTCTAAAATAAAAAGGTTGAGAATCTTTTCGGCTGACATCATTCACATAAATAGTTGAACCACTGATTTTGTGGATATAGGCCCCCAGATCACCAACGGTAGGAGTTGCGGCCAAGGCAACCGTTAATTCGTCCCCGGTTTTAAGTGCTGCGGGAACTGCTGAAATCGTCAGTTTCATATTGTCGGCTTCAACTTGATCAATATTCACTGTGCTGGCAGCATAAGTCAGACCGTTGCTAATTTTGTCGTCTTGTTGAAAAGGTTTCGGTGTAGCAGAAGAATTTAAATACTGAATAAATAGTGTGAGACTGGCGGTATCGACTGCTACGACTCTACCAAGCGCATTGGTACTAGAAGAAACATAGTCGCCCACGGTGGCCACTGAAATATCAGAGACAGTTAGAGCGGTGTTGTAGGAAATAGGGTTAGCTAAGACTGCCGCCTTTAAATTATAAAAAGCGTTCCCACTATCGATTGCTACTCCTTCCAGGAACTGGCCATTGCTGGTAGAGATACTCATTAGATTAGTGCTGTATTTACGAAGAACTTTCCCCATGGTGCTCTCGGTGAGGGGGGGAGCTATTTGTTGAAACAAGCCTTCGCCTTCAAGAAAAGCGGCATTGCTGGTCACGGCAATCAATTGTCTGGTGGTATAACTTAAATCTTTCGGAGCTTCGATCGCACTTAAGTAGATTGAATAAGCAATCGAGCCCAGCGGATTACTGGCGGTGATCGTAAATTTAGTGGAAACCAGAGTGTTGGTAAACATTCCGGAAATAATACCGGTGGCTGTATCAAAGCTCAGCCCCAGCGGAAGTGCCGGTGTAATGCTGTAACTTATTCCGTTAAGCGGATTAATTTGGGAAGTGGGCGTTGGGATTATATTATCAATCGTGATCCCTTTTTCATAGACGCGAGTAATGACACTTTGAGTGTAATCACCGGAGTAATATTGGTCGTCGTTATCGAGAGCGGTAGTGCTGGCATCAAAAACATAAGCGTCGTCGATCGAAGCGATGCTTGTGCCTCCGCTGGCAGCGGCATAGGTTTGAGGATAGGCAGCTTTCGCTCCATATCTGACGTTTTGACCTGCGCTGAAATTGAGGGCAGAGGTAAGTCTTTCGACATAAACTGTACTGCCAGTGATTTTTTGAATTTTTCCAATCGCTCCATTGGCGCCATAAATAAAATCGTTAACAGCAAATCCTGTAACTGAACTTAAGGTCAGAGGGCTGACTCGCACCACGCCCACCAGGTTAGTGGGGGCATCAAAAAATTTGATGACTCCCGTGATGTCTTTAGAGGAAGTCAAAAGACCATAGCGATTATAGTCAGTCGTTTCAATGTTTGTTGCCAGCGACCCCGTGGTGTCTACTTTGAAAACCAATCGGTCATGCTGATTATATCCTAGCAGAATTGGTTTTTCATAAACCCCAAGATTGATAGTGGTGCTGATTGTTTTTGGTTCGAAAAATTCAGTTTGATAGGTGATAATAATACGATAAGGAAGAGGTGTTCCTTGCTTGTGCCATTTATTATTTCCAGAAATACACGCCGCTTGGGTGGCATACTGATAATCAGGATTACTACAGGTTCCGGCGGTTGAATCCCAGACTAGAGGAGTGGCTTCACAGGCGCCTTGAGTGGCGATATTGGCCGGACTACAAAATTCAGTTGTCACGGTGGTGATGGCCGTCGGGGTTCCGCTAATTTTACAGTCAGCGGCGCTAAGACTTAAGCCTGGCGGCAGAGCTTGAGTTTGAGCATTGCCGGACAGGTCGAGTTTACAGGATTTTAAAAAGCTGGCGCGAACCGTGGCATCGCCTAGCGATCCGTCAATAACCGGCGCTTGGCTAAGTGCCGAGTCAAGAGTTGCATTGTAGGTGTTGGTAGTAGCATCACTATAATAAAACATGGTAGGCGCAATAAGCGAAAGAGTTTTTCCGGTTGCATCTATTACCTGCGGAGTCACCGGAGCCGGCGCTCTTTTGGGCTGATCCTTTTTAAACTTCGTTAAGCTATCGGGCATACAGCCTTGAAGTATAAGGGTGAGTATTAATGGGGTAATGAGTTTCAAATTAAACTTTTTCATATCTCTATTATCGTTAATTTTTAAGAAATATTTAGTAATCGTGAAAAACAAAATAATTTCGGATTGTTATTCTAAGTTGACAGATTTACTAGGGTAGATAAACGATAACTATTCTGGGCGGTAGGGAATAATTTATAGGCTTTCCAGGGAGTTATTGCACCAAATGAGGAATTTCACTATGATCCAAAAATGGATGCACAAAAGACCAAAATTCTCATTGTAGAAGACGATTTATTATCGCGTTTGAGCCTTAAGGCCCGCTTGGAAACTCAAGGTGAGGTGCATGCCGCTTCTTCCCGCCAAGAAGCCTTGCTGCTGATTGAAAAAATGGCCTTTGAGATGGCCTTTGTCGACCTGGACCTGGAAGCCGAACTGGCGGGACTGGAAATCGTAGCGGCCTTAGCTGGCAAAAAAACTTATACCGTGGTTTTAAGCGGGCGAGAAGATGAAGCTGTTATTGAGCAAGCCTACCAATTGGGATGCCGTGATTATTTGTCCAAGCCCTTTACCAAAACAAGTATTGAATTAATTTTAAAAAAATACTCAACAGCTGCTAATAAAGTTGAAACGCTGAAAAAACTCAAAGAAATTTTTCTGACCGATGATTCTTCTTTAGTGAAAGAATTGGAAATAATTGACCAGGCCCTTTTGAGCAATCGCCCTATTTTAATCACGGGAGAAAGCGGAACGGGAAAAACCTTTTTAGTAAAATTCATTCATCAGTTAGCTGGAGCTTCCACCCCTTTTATTCATTTGAACTGTGCTGAAATATCTGAAAGTTTGATTGAGTCCGAACTTTTTGGTTATGAAAAAGGAGCTTTTACCGGAGCTCAAAAAAATAAAAAAGGAATGCTGGAACTGGCCAATGGAGGAATTCTTTTCCTTGATGAAATTGCCACCATGCCGCTGTCGATCCAAAAGAAATTACTAAAGGCCATTGAGGAAAAATCCTTTTTTCCCCTGGGCGCAGAAAAAATGGTTCGTTCAGAATTTAGATTAATCAGCGCCACTTGCGAGGATTTGAAGGCCAAAATTGAAGCGGGCGAGTTTCGTTCTGATTTCTTTTTTAGGATTGAAGGTTTTAATGTCACTCTCAAATCGCTGCGTGAGCGAAAAGAAGATTTAAATCGCCTGATTCAATTTTTTATCAAAAAAGGCGAGCGCATGATTGTCTTTGATTCCAGTGCCAAAAACCTGATGGCCAGTTACTCATGGCCGGGAAATGTGCGGGAACTGGAAAGAACCATCGAAGTCCTCCAGACCAAAGAGAGAGGAATAGTGACCGCCAATGACCTGGCCCCTCTGCTCAGCAAGTGCCTGGCCCCAGTGATCAGTTTTGATCTGGAAGAAGTGAAACGCATAGGGCTTAATGCTTATATCGAAAAGCTTGAAAGTGATATTTTAAAACTGGCGCTCGAAAAAAATGTCGATAAGGTCCGCAAGACGCTCACCGATTTAAGAATATCTAATAATTCTTATTATCGTATTTTGGGAAATTTAAAAAACCAGGAGTCAGAGCGTGTCTGATTCTAACGAAAAGCAAACGGTCCACGATATTAATTCTTCCTTGCAAGCTTTGCAGGGCGCCTTGGAGTTGATCAAAGACGAGTGGCGAACCAACCCTCAATTAGTGGAGCGCCTGCTGCCTTTAACAGTTGATAAATTAAATCAACTTCAATCCCAACTTCAGGATTTCCGTCACCTTAAATCATAAATTGCCTGCTTCTCAATAATGCGCTTCGTGATTAAACTTAGAGCATCAAGTTTAAGGAGTATCCATTGAGATTAGCTGTGATTTTTGTTCTCGCCCTCTCGCTTCACCTGTTGCATGCCCAAGATTCGGCCAAGTCAGCGGATTTATCCTTAGCTGAAAAAATGCGCCCGACTTTGACCAAAATAGTAGGAGCGCGCTGGACCGAAAAATTAATTGGACCTGCGCCGCAAGCAGTGGTTGATAACTCGGTCGTTCTTCCGCCGCTACCTAAGCTTTTAGAAGATGCCCGTTCCACCGCGGTCTTTGATAAAAAACAAGAAAAAATAGTTTTAAAGCCAGAGCTTGAAGAGAAATATCATTATACTTACATCAAAGAAATTTATGATGCCACCAAACAGGCAAAACCCAACGATGATGAAATTGCCAAAATGATGAACGTTCTGTCTCAGGGCGGAAGCCGGGAAGGGGTCTATCACTCCCTGGTACTCGATTCTACCTATGGGGGAATGGAAAATTACGACAAGCCCGTTAAGTCCAACGCCGCTGATTTTGCCGTTTATTTTTACGGGCGCTATATCGGAAAGAAAATTTCAAAAGAAAGTTTAAAAGGAATGAATATTTATTCCTTGAAACGTTTAATGGCCGACAAAGCTTTAGATATTATCGACAGCTATGGGGATAATCGCGAAGATTTAGAAAAATGGTATGCCGTCATGTCGAGTGATCTGGCTTCCAAATTTCCTTTAGTCTGGACTTCCAAGTTGCGCAAAGAAACTTCTTCTTTAGTTCACAAATCTTGGGCGGGCCAGGTTCCGGTTCAGCATATCAAGTCCGAAACCTTAATCAAGATTCATACGGCGTTGAACTCCATGATGTAATGGAAGTTATTCCCAAAAAGGATTTTCAACTGCGGTTAAAACTTTGAGAAAGCGCTCTACGCCCAGAGCGATGCCGGAAGATGCAGGTAATCCCCTTTGCATGGCCTGATATAAGACCGTTGGTTCTGGCAGTTCATAATGATACAACGAACTTTTCTCCAGCGCCTGCGCCTTAAATCTTTCTTTTTGGATGCTGAGATCGGTGAGTTCATTAAAACAATTACAAAGCTCCACACCTTTGCTGTAAATTTCGAATCTTTCACAAACTCTCGGATCTTCTTTTTTGAGGGTGGAAAGAGCGCTGAGGTGATGTGGAAACTCATACAGTAATAAAAAGGGGTAATGGGCCAGATGCGGTTCGATCTTATTGAGGAAGAGTAAAAAATAATAATCATCCCATGAAAGTTTTTCTCCCATTGTGGGCAGGGGAACATCTTTGAAGTTTTTTTCGATTAATTCTTTTAAGTCTTTTGTCTCGAGGAAATCCAGAATATCAACTTGAATCATCTCCAGAAAGAGTTCCTGAATAGTGGCCTTTTCAAATTTAATATTTTTCATTGAGAGATCGACGTCGTTTTGTTTTTCTTCAAGCTGATGAAAACAAAAAGAAAACAGTTCTTCGCAATCTTTCATGATTTGGGTGTAGTGAGCATTTCTTCTATACCATTCCAGCATTAAAAATTGGGGACGGTGATTGCTGGCCAGAGGTTCATCGCGAAAGGAGTAGGAAATGGTAAAAATATCGTTAAATCCCAATGAAAGAAGTTCTTTCATGTGAAACTCTGGGGAAGTTTGTAAGTACCAAGGGGTATTATGTTTTGAGTGGGCATGGCCCACGCTAAAAGGATGAATGTGGGTTTCCATGCCAGGATTTTCAACCATGGGAGGAGTGAGTACATCTTGAAAATTTTTTTGAGCGAAGAATTGGCGAATGGCCCAAAGCAAATCGAACTGCGCTTTTAATTTGTTTTTACGAATATTTATATCTGTCTGCATAAATCGCACTTTATCTAAGCAGAAAGGTCTCTGCAAGTTGAAAAAGCCTGTATTATGACTTATCTTGGTGCTGGTTTTGATAATAGAAATGAGGATTTCATGAACTTAGAATATATTTATATCGCGATCGCTGTTATTGGGATTGCCGTTTTTTTACTTACCCGTTCTGCCTTTAAGGCCCGCCAAAAAAAGAGACTGGCAGAACCAACATCTCCCGTAAAACTTGAAGTGGGCGAAGTTCTTCATGCTCCCAAAGAACATCCAACCGTCATAATTCCTAAAGAAACGATCACCTTTAGCGAGCGACTAAAATCCGGCCTTTCGCGTTCGCGCCAGGAAGTCTGGGGAAAACTTTCAAATCTTTTTACTGGTGATGAGCTGGATGATGAAAAAATCGAGTCATTGGAAGAGCTGCTCTACGGGGCAGATATTGGAACAGCAACAGTGGCGGAATTGATGGTCACGGTTCATAAAAAAGCCAAGGAAGGAAATTTTTCCGAAGATTCTTTTAAGCAATTTCTTTTTGATTTTTTAAAAGCAAAAATGGCTCCGATTCAGGAAAAAATTGAGCCGGCGCTTTATGCTTTTGATCCAGCGGAAAACAGCGGCACTAAAGTGATTATGGTCGTGGGAGTAAACGGTGCTGGAAAAACGACCACCATCGGAAAGCTGGCCACCAAATTGCGTGCCCAAGGGGCCAGTGTGGTAGTCGGGGCCTGTGATACTTTTCGGGCGGCGGCCGTGGATCAGTTACAAGTTTGGTGCGACCGCGCGGGGGCCACGATGATTCGCGCCAAAGAAGGAAGCAATCCTTCTGGCGTAGGCTACGATGCGCTTCAAGCAGCGCTCAATCAAAAAGCGGATTATTGCATTCTCGACACAGCAGGACGTTTACACACTAAAGAAAATCTAATGGACGAGTTGGTGAAAAGTAAAAATGTCTTAAAGAAGCTCGATCCAGCGGCCCCTCACCAAATTCTGTTGGTGATTGACGCGATCACCGGACAAAATGCTCTTCGTCAAGCTGAAGAGTTTCATAAGGCACTGGATCTAACTGGCTTAATCTTCACCAAATGTGATGGTTCTTCCAAAGCGGGCAGTGCCGTCTCGATCGTCGAGCAGCTGAAACTTCCGATCGCTTATATCGGCGTGGGGGAAACGGCGGAGGACCTCGACATTTTTAGAATTGATGATTATCTAAAAGCCCTCTTGGGAATGTAAGATCCTGCTCGTGGTGCAAGGCATTTTATTTGACGAAAATTCCTCTATCGTTTACTCTAAATACAATGAATAACGTAAGAGAAGACCGAATTGTAGATGAAGCAGTTTTTGAAGTATTAGGCCAAAAACTCAAGCTTAAAAGAGATGAATCGCTTGAGGGTATTGGACCGTGTGATATTGTCGGGTTTGTTCAAACCGAAGCTTCTAAAATAATTAATCAATCACCTCAGTTGAGCTTATCTCAAGTCGCTGTATTATTAGCGCTGAAATTTGCTGGTGAAAAATTAGCCTTAGAAAAAGAGTATCGCCATAATATTAGTCTTCTGCGCACAACGGCAGTAGATGCCCTTCAATACATCGAAGAAGTCTCTCCCACGACTCGCTAAAGTGATGGATAAAAAACAGCGTCGTCGCCAGATGAAAGAAATTCTTTCGTCGCTCGATGAAGCCTCTCTCACGAAGATGAGTTCTTTGATCGCAAAGAATCTTTCTCAACTTTTTAGCGAGCTTAATGTTATTCAGCAAAAAATTTGTATTGGTGCTTTTGCGCCCATTGCAAAAGAGCCGGTGATGGATCTTTTGCAGACGCAAGAGTTAGAAAAACTGACATCGTATCCCGCCTACGATCCAAGGCTGGATGAGATGAATTTTAAAATGGCGCGGATGCGCGATTTAGTTCTCACTAAAGACTTCGGGACTGAAATATTGGGACCCCTGGCGAATGCCCCTGAAGTGCTTCCTGGTTTGATCTTAATACCGGGACTAGCTTTTAGTGAGCAAGGCGATAGGTTAGGGCGAGGAAAAGGATTCTACGATAAGTTCTTGAGTCGCTATGCAGGAGTTAAAATTGGTGTTTGTTTCGAAGTGCAGCTGGTGGATTCGATCCCGACTGAATTTCACGACGTGCCTCTGGATTATATTGTAACGGAAGAAAAAATTATTAAATGCAAACGTGCATAACTTATAGATAGATTAATTAAAGGGAGCTTAATATGAGCATAGAAATTATCTTGGCATCAATTCTTTTTGCCATTGTTGGCGTAATCGCCGGCTATATGGTGAAGAACGCCCAAGTACAAAAAGATATCAAAGAAAAAGAAAGTAAAGGCAATGACATTGTTGAAAAAGCAAAGAAACACGCCGATGAAGTAAAGTACAAAGCGCGCCAGGAAGCTAAAGAAATTGCGCGCGAAGAAAAAGAGAGATCAGACCGGGAAATCGTCAACCGCACCAACGAAATTAAAAACCAAGAAAGAGAGATGGCGAAAAAAGACGCCACTCTAGACCGCAAAATCGAAGAGCATGAAAAAGAAGTAAAAACGCTAAAAGAAAAAGAAATCGAATTTGAAGTCGCCAGAAAACTTCACGAAGAAGAATCTCTTCGCATGAGAAATAAGCAAAATGAATTCAACGAAAAGTTGGCTCAGGTTGCCCAGATGACAAAAGAAGAAGCCAAGGCTGAATTGGTTCGCGCGATGGAAGAAGAAGCCAGAGTTGATTTCAGCAAAATCCTTAGACGGCTTGAAGAAGAAACAAAAGAAGAAGCAGAAGCTAAAGCAAAAAGAATCGTGGGAATTGCGATTCAACGATTTGCCGGTGAATACGTTGGTGAAAAAACCATCGGTTCAGTTGAACTCCCAAGTGATGACGTTAAAGGTCGCTTAATTGGTCGCGAAGGAAGAAACATCCGCGCCTTCGAACAAATCTGTGGTGTCGATTTAATTATCGATGACACTCCGGAAGTTGTCGTTATTTCTTCATTCAACGTTGTGAGAAAAGAAATCGCCAGAATGGTTATTCAAAAACTTATCGCTGATGGACGTATTCACCCAGCTAAGATTGAAGAATTTCATGATAAATCTAAGGCCGAAATGGAGCGCCAACTTCGTGACCTGGGAGAAAAAGCTCAGATGGAAATCGGAGTTCACGGTATTCACCCTGAAGTTTTAAAGTTAATTGGAGCTCTTCAATGGAGAACTTCTTACACTCAAAACCAATACCAACACGCCATTGAAGCTGCCTTTATTTGTGGGGCGATGGCGGCAGAACTTGGACTCAATGTAAAACAAGCCCGTCGTGCTGGTCTGCTTCACGATGTCGGTAAAGTTATCGACGCTTCAGCTGAAGGCTCACATGCCGTGATTGGAGCAGACTTCTTGAAAAAATATGGAGAGTCTCCAGATATCGTTCACGCAGTTCGTGCTCACCATGATGATGAAAAACCAGAATCAGTTCTTGCTCACTTAGTGGCCGCGGCCGATGCCCTTTCCGGAGCTCGCCCAGGTGCTAGAAAAGCGATGATGGAATCATACGTTTCTCGCTTAACTGATATCGAAGAAATCGTTAACTCATTCGAAGGTGTTTCTAAATCTTACGCCATCTCTGGTGGACGTGAAGTGAGAGTCTTCGTGGAAAACGACCGTGTAACTGATGAAGAAACAGTTATGCTTTCTCGCGATATTGCCAAGAAGATTGAAGAAGAAATGTCTTATCCTGGAACGATCAAAATTACAGTGCTTAGAGAAACTAAGGCCGTAGGGATCGCGAAATAATGGGCGAAGGTCTCTTTGCACTGATCACCGGGACCTCTTCAGGTCTCGGTTATGAAATGGCCCAATTCCTATTAGAGGAAGGTTATAGTGTGATTGGTGTAAGCCGAAGAGGGACTACGCTTGATCACCCCAATTTTATCGATATTCTGTGTGACATTCGCGACGAAGCGGCAGTGGAAGAAATGTATGAACTGATTGCAGCTCATACTGATTCACTTCACCTCATTGTTCTCAATGCAGGAATTTGTGAAATGTCTCCCCTGGTTGAAACATCGACCAAAGAATTTAACGATCACCTCGCCACTAATGTGGTTGGCTCTTTTCATATTCTAAAACACGCCATCGATTTCCTACTGACCGACCTGACTCATATTGTGACCGTCTCTTCGCTGGCCTCCAAAAAAGGGCTTGCGAATATTTCAGCTTACAGCGCTTCAAAATTTGCCTTAAACGGAATGATTGAATCGTTGCGTGAGGAATGGGAACATCTGGGCGTTCGCTTTTCGACTTTGATGCCAGGAGCGATTCTGACTCCGGCCTGGGAAGAGAGCGAAGAAGATCTACCGCGCGATCAAATGATGAACATGAGCGATTTTATGCATGTTTTTCAAATGGTGGTAAATAGTCCGGCCCATATCCAGTTTCCCGAAATTACTTTTCTTCATAAAAGAGGAGTGTTGAAGTGAGAAAGCTTTGGAATAAACTCTCGGCGCTTTCTCGTTATTATAGTATTTCGATGTTCAGTTTTTTGATCTGGTGGTCAGTGCTTTATCTGTTAAGAATTGAATTCATCAATATTCTTTTTTTCATGACTTCCTTTGTTTGGCATTTCACTCTTCTGACTCCCGGGCTGAAAGAAAAAATGCTGACTCAAAAACAGCGTTTCTCATTTATCAACGTGGTGGTGAGAGTTAATTATTATCTTCAACTCTTTATCAAAATTAAAAAATGGTCATTTGGATCATCGCTGGTCAGAGCTCTCTCGCCGCTGATTTTCACCTTATTGTTAGTGATTGCCGGTGGAAGTGGAAACGTGTTGTTTACCCTGATGGGATCACTGGCCTTTGAAACGGCCCATTACTTGATGACTAAAAAAACTAGCGCAGCAAGTTCAGCCGATCCTGAAATTCCGCCAGCGATTCCGAGCGCAGAAAGTTTCCACGAATAGTTTCAAAATTATCATAATCATCAAATAGATTTCGAGAAAAAGACTTAAATCTTTTAAGAATTAAATTATCGCTCCATCCGACTTCCCGGTATTCGAGCAGTAGGGCTTCAAAATATTGATCGAGATATTTTTTGCGTTCATACAAAAGAAAAGTTTCATCAATATGGCTGCCGTCCTCCATATGTTCTTTGTAGAGTTTGGCCAGCCATGGTGTTTTGAGTGCACTCCTGCCAAACATCACCGAATGGCATTTGGTTTCTTGGAAGATTTTTTCGATATCTTCAACCACCCAGATGTCGCCATTTCCAATTAGCGGAATTTTTACTTCCTTCACGGCCTTAGTGATGTAATCCCAATTCGCCACGCCTTTATAAAGCTGATCGCGGGTCCGGGCGTGAAGGGTAATGGCCTCGACTCCTTCATCTTGAATCAGTTTGAGAGTGTCTGCAAAATTGCGATCATCGCGATAACCAATACGCATCTTGACGCTAAAGTGGCCGGTGAAATTTTGTCGGATAGTTTGTAGTACCGTTTTTAGGGCGGTGTGATCTGAAAGCAGGTAGGCGCCGCCAAAATGGGAATTAACTTTTTTGGAAGGACATCCCAGATTGAGATCCAGGTGATCCAATTTCATCGATTCGATAATATCCACCACTAGTCGAGTTTGGGCCCGCGCGGTGGTCAGGATTTGAAATGAATTTTTTTTTCTCCAAGCTTCATTGGCATAAATTCTTGGGCCGTAATGCTCCATGATCATTTTGTCGGTCACTTTTCCGACGGTGGGAACGCGCAAGAAATCGGTAAAAAACTGATCCCATTCAGGAAAAGTTTTTAGCATCGCAATTCTGTAAGGCTCATCAGTAATGCCTTCCATCGGTGCAAACAGCAGTGAATTTTTAGGAAACACATCGAAATTAAACATTTGACGTGTTAGTATCAAATTATATGACGAAAAAAAACCTCATAGTTTCCATAGTTCTTTTTTTAAAAGAAATAAACGCCGACGGCTTTAAGGTCTGGGTGCAAGTGCGGCTGGAAACTGGGCCTTTATACGGTCTGTTGGAATTCCCAGGCGGAAAGATTGAAGCTGGCGAAACACCTGAAAGTGCTGGGCGCCGTGAAGTTTTAGAAGAGGTGGGGTTAGTGATTCCCGCCGATTCTCCCTTAGTTTTGTTTAAGCTTCAGGATTACAGCACCGAGCTGAAAAATATTTGTTTGTTTGTTTTTCTCTCGCCCTATGACCAGTTGCCGGCCGCCAGTGGGCAGTGGCTGGAAATGACTTGGGATCAAAAATCGGCCCCTTATCAAGGGAAAATTCCGCCTATTAACCATATTATTCTCGATGAATTAACGGTATATATACAGTCTCAATTTAATGCAGGAATGATCGGCGCTTTATGGCAAATGTAAAAATAATTGCAGAATTTTTTCTCATCTCCATTGCTTGGACGCTTACACTTTTTTCTCCCATCGCTTCTTCGCAATTAACCGGAAATGGATTAATTAAACTACTGAGCAATGTTTCGATCGGCTCTTTAGTGATTGCTTTGATTATCAATTTTCTTTCGCTCAATGTGTTCACCCTGTCGCTGGGTTTAAAATTCATAGCGCTGGTGGCCTTAGTGGCGATTAGTTTATTTCACCGCGATCAAAAAACACCTTTGATGTGGCTGATGTATGCGCTGGTCGTTTTGGCCTTAGGCTTTCACCTTGTTCTTTTTTCTCCCCTGATCCTTAATGCTCTTTTTCTTTTTTCCTCCGCCTTGTTACTGGGAATTATTCTCTATGCGATGATTCTGGGGCATTGGTATCTGGTGGTTCCCAAGTTGAGCGAGCAGCCGCTTAAAATCGCGGCCATCATCACCTGGATTATTCTTATTCCCAAGATACTTTTGAGCCTGATGGCCACTTATCATCATTATGATTTTTTTGAGCAGCAGACCAGCCTGGGCTCCGGTTATGCCTTCAATTGGTTATTGCTCACGATGAGAATGTCTTTTGGTTATCTAGTTATTTTTGGGATGAGCCTTTTTAACTGGAAGTTAGTCAAAATGAGATCGATTCAAAGTTCCACCGGAATTTTGTACGCCATGACTTTCTTTATTTTTATTGGCGAGCTAGTTTCCCTTTTTATCTTTTTTAATTTTGGATTGTATATATGATGACAGCACATTTTACCTGCAAAAACTGTGGCTCCGGAATTCACGTTTATCCTTCGCTGGAAGCTGGCCTAGTGAAGTGCGATGTTTGTCAGCACGAGCAAGCAGTGCATTTTGACCAAAACCATGTGGACAGTCAGTTGCTGGATTGCCCGGGCTGTGGACGAAAAGACTTTTATTCCCAAAAAGATTTTAATCGCAAATTAGGGGTGATCTTTTTTGTGATTGCGGCGATTATCTCCACCATTATGCTTTGGCAGGGAATGGGGCCCCAGTGGTATTTAAGTACTTTTATCGTTCTTTATCTGATCGATTTTTTACTCTTTCGTAAACTCAACCAGATAGCGATTTGTTACAAGTGTGACGCAATCTTTAGGAACGTGAAGAACATTGCGAATATTCCTGGCTTTGACCATGAAATGCACGACCGGATCGTCTACTCAGATCACGATTTCCATGGCAAACCACTCGATCATTAGCTAACATTCTGAACTCATTGGATAGTTGGACAAAAATGGCCATTCAGTGTAAAATAGCTAAGTGACTAATACGTCACGTTTTTTGTGTTAACTAAACAAGGACCTATCCATAGAACCCCCCTTAGAACTCTCTAGTACTTCGCTTCAAATTTTTCTTCTCTTTATCTGCTTTATCGCCGCCGCTTTTTTTTCGGCAGCGGAAGCCGCTTTGTTGTCAATCGGTGCCGATCGCGCGCGCCAATTGATTGAAGAAGGTGGGACGAAAGGCAAGGCCATGGCCTTCATGATTTTGCGGCCATCGGAGTTGCTGGCTACCATTTTGGTGGGGAACAATATTGCCAATATTTTAGCGGGGTCAATTACCACTTCTATTACCGCCGCCTATACCGGCAGCAATGTGGTGGGGATCGGACTGGGAGTCACCACCGTTATTATTATTATTTTTGGTGAAATTATTCCCAAGACCATCGGGCGAACTCACGCCGAAAAATTTTCAGTGATTGTCATTCGCACGCTGCAGGTTCTTTTTTATATTCTTTATCCCGTCATTAAATCGATCATCTGGTTTATTGGAACGATCCTGGGGGATAGTGCAGAAGTGACAGGTCGAATGGTCACTAAAGACGATATTGAATTCATGATCAGCAAGGCGGAAAAAGAAAAAACGATGGATTCAAAGCAGATTGATTTGCTTTCTTCTATCCTGGAATTTCCAACGATCAAAGTTAAAGACATTATGATTCCTCGGATGCGAGTCAATTATATTCAGGAGGAATGGGGCTTCATCGAAATGATGGATTATGCCCGCGAGACTGGAAACAGTCGTTATCCGGTTTGCGATGGAGATCTGGAAGATATCGTCGGCTTTTTACACGTCAAGGATCTTGCCTTTGTCAGTGATGAAGAAAAAGCGAATTTTAAAATTGAGAAATTATTAAAGCCTCCTTTTTTCGTCTACGAACACATGAAAATTCAGTCGGTTTTTGATCACATGAATCGCAAGAAAGTGCATTTGGCCTTAGTAAAAGATGAAAATGGAACAGTGGTTGGAATTGTCACGCTGGAAGATATCATCGAAGAAATTTTCGGTGAAATTAATGATGAGCACGATGATGTGGAAGAAAGAGAAAAATCGCTGGAAGAAGCTAATCTCGTCGATGGAATAGTGGTAGAGGGCGATATGTCGCTGCGAGAACTCTATTCGGATTATGATATTAAAATTCCTCTCAACGATAACTTTTCAACTCTTTCTGGTTTTCTTCTCGATATGCTCGGAAATACTTTTCCAGAGCAAGGTCAGATCATTGTGTGGGAAGGTTTATCTTTTGACCTGGAAGTGGTTGACGATCATGTCATTAAGCTCGTTCGCATTAAAGATGTGGGTGGAGAAAAACATATTTTTTCTAAGAAACATCATGCCGAACTAGTTGAGCAAAGTGACCTGGAAGCTTCGAATTCAGTTCATAGCAAAGATTATTCAGAAAAATAAATTAAGAACCAGGACTAACGAGTGAAAGTCTACGAGGTCGCAGTTATTGGTGGCGGATCGGCCGGGGTGATGGCCGTCATTCGCACCGTACTCAACAATGACGATTGCCTTTTTTTTCCTGGAACCGCGGCTAATAAAAAACGCTCGCGTGCCTTTTGGGTGACGGCGGTGGAAAATATGCCGGCACATCTCAATTATAAAAAAGGAATTGAAGAACCTAACCGCCAGTCGCTCGATTGGTTGGCTCAAGGGCCATTCGCCTCTAAATTGCATTGGCAAAAAAATCGCGGAGTGCAATCGATTGAAAAAAAGGCGGACGGGCTTTTCACCATTGTGAATGATCAAGGCCAGCTTTTTCAAGCTCGCTTCGTTATTCTGTGCACTGGAGTGATGGATGTCCAGCCTCGGATCAATGATTCTATCGAACCCATTTTTCAATACGCCAACACCCAGCTGGTAGACTACTGCCTGCGCTGTGATGGCCATCATGTGCTGGGAAAAAAAGTGGCGATCATCGGACACTCAACTTCCGCGGCGTGGGTGGGGATCATGTTGTATGAGCGCTATCATTGTACTGAAATGAGCATTTTAACCAACGGCGAAGAACCGCAATTTGATGATGAATGCCTGGCCTTAATCAAGCGTTATGGCTTCAAGGTGGTCACCGAAAAAATTGAAAGTATTCAAGGTGAACCCAAAAAGAAAATTCTGGAGAGTTTTACAACCAGCAAAGAAATTGTTTCTGCCGACTTTGCCTTTGTGGCGCTGGGAATGATTGTCTATAATGAGCTGGCCAAAATGCTGGGGGCCCAACTGGATGCCCGTGGCTTTGTGCTGACCGATAATAAAGGAAAATCCTCGGTTGATGGGCTCTACGTCGCAGGCGATTTACGGGCCAATTCCAAAAAACAAATTTATACTGCCTGGGATAGCGCCGTGGATTCGGCCGATGAAATCAATACCCTAATTCGTCGAAAAAAACGAACTGACCCTTCACTTTTATAACAGATCATTCAAAGCAAACAGAGCGTAAACTTTAACCATGGAACGGGGACTAAGGTCCAGTCAACCACGGAGGAAGACAAATGAAAACTCTCTATACTCAGGAAATGGTTAAGGAAGCGGTTAGCGAAATCGAAAAATTCGCACCCAAAAATTCGCATGTTGAGATTGACGTGAAGGAGGACCCAGTCGGGACTTTTAGTACACACATAAGATTAGACACCAAACAAAAAACTTATTTTGCTAAAAAGGAAGATATGTTTCTCTATCGTAGTTTCAGCAAAGCGGTGAGAGCGCTTAAGGCCCAACTCCAAAAAAGAAGAATTAATCACGAGACCATCCGAACAGGTAAATATAATACTGCGGCTTAAGGGCCTGATAAGATCCAGATAAGATCCTGAGTAGTTCAGCCTATAGGGCTGAGCTACTATTTTAAAATGGCTATTTTGATATTCCCTAGAACTTTGGCGCGGCAGGAAAGTCGAATCTTTTTGTTTAATACGGCCGCACTGCGATTAGTTTCACAATAATTATTTACAATCGATTCCACCGTGTCAGCTTCCACTGCCCCGGGCACAGAGAGGTTTTCAGCGCCTTCGAGAATTTCAATCCGACAAGAACCACAGGAACCAGCAAGGCAGCCATGAGGCAATACGAGGCCCTGGCGCTCTAATTCGTCAAAGAGGATTTTACCTTCTTGCACCTCAAATTGCTGGTCCTTTTCATTGGGCAGTCTGGAGGTAACTAACACGGTGGGCATATTTATTTTATCCTTCAACGAATATTATCTCCAAATTGTAAAACACGATGCAGAAATATCCAACTTTAAAGTGAGGAGTGCCAAATGTTCACGTTCGAAAAATTGTATTCTATGGGCCATGAAGAAGTCGTTTTCTTCTCTGATCCTTCATGCAACCTGAAAGCAATCGTTGCCATTCACAACACGACTCTCGGTCCAGCGCTGGGTGGAACGAGAATGTGGAACTATAAAAATATTGATGAGGCCATTGAAGATGCTCTTCGTTTGTCTCGTGGGATGACTTATAAAAATGCCATCTCTGGCTTAAATCTTGGTGGTGGTAAAGCGGTTATCATGGGAGATCCTACTAAGGATAAATCAGAAGCACTTTTCAGAGCTTACGGAAGATTCATTGAATCGCTTAACGGCCGTTACATCACAGCTGAAGATGTGAATACAAACGTTGATGATATGGAACACATCTTTACTGAAACAAATAACGTAACAGGTGTCGCAGAAATCAACGGTGGATCTGGTGACCCATCACCTTGGACTGCTCGCGGAGTTTTCCGTGGGATGGAAGCCAGTGCTCTAAAAGTTTATGGCGACAAATCGCTTAAAGGTAAAGTTGTTGCTCTTCAAGGTGCCGGTGCCGTTGGTACTTACCTTGGAAAATGGTTGTACGATGCCGGGGCGAAAGTTTTTGTTAACGATATCAACGAAGCCAATGTTAAGCGCTTTTTAGCGACCGTGCCAAATGCGGAAGTCCTAAAAGGTGACGAAATTTACAGCGTAAATGCTGATATCTATGCTCCTTGTGCTCTGGGTGCAACGGTCAATGATAAAACGATTGAACTTTTAAAAACAAAAATCGTCTGTGGTTCTGCTAACAACCAACTTGCAGAAAACCGTCACGGCGATATCTTGAAAGAACGTGGAATCCTTTACGCTCCAGACTACCTGGTTAACGCTGGTGGAGTTATGAACGTTTCTATCGAATTCGAAGGCTGGTCAGCTGAGAAAGCGACTAAGATGGTTGATAGAATTTTCGATACCACGCTTAAAATCTTCAAACTTTCTGATGAACAAAATATTCCAGTTTATCAAGCGACTGACTTAATGGCAGAGCAAAGAATTGCCGCGATTAAAAACATTCAAGGGAAATACCTCGGTAACGTAAGTCACCGCTTCCCGGGAAGAAAAACTCTCTAATTAATGATGATAAAAGAAGGCCCTCAGTTTGAGGGCCTTTTTTTTGGCAAGGAAAAAAATGCAAACGTTACTGCTGAAAGGAATTCCTGCTTCACCCGGCATTGCGACAGGTAGTGCTTTTCTTCTAATGGAAGAAGAATTAGTGATTCCAAATTATCTCAGCTCGTTTGAACTGGAAGAAGCTCGTCTGGGCCAGGCGTTGCAAAAGTATAAGTTGGAACTAAGTGCACTCTTGGCAAAAACGCCAGTGGCCGAAGCTCATCTTAAGAAAATGCTGGAGAGGCTGGAAGATTCTGAACTGCTAAAAAAAACGCTTTTGAAAATCAGGCAAGAAAGTGTCAACGCGGAATACGCTCTGGATTGGGCTGCCAAAGAAATAGAAAAAGATAATACGATGGGCGATCTCACTTCATGGTTGCTGCACTATCTGCTTAAAAAAATAAAAAATCCTCTCGAAGCTTTAACTTCCCCCGTGATCTTAGTCGCCCGCGATTTAACGTCGCTTTCTATTGCCGCGATCTCTAGCGAGCGAAAAAAGATTGGGGGATTAATCACCGAGCTCGGAGACCAGAGTTCCTATGCGGCGATGATCGCCAGTGCCTTTGACCTTCCAGCAGTGGTTGGACTTCAGCAGCGGGCCGCTTTAATCCAAGCACATGACCTCTTGGCCCTTAATGGGACAACGGGTGAGGTGCTGGTAAATCCCGGCCAAGCAGAGCTTGAAAAAATCAAAGCTTAGTCCTAAAGACCGAATCTTTTACTCGGTCAACTATGGCAGCGATAGGTCATCTTTTACTCAATATCTTTTCATTTTAATAACTTCTAAAATAGGAGGATGAGAAGTGTTCTATCGCTGACATTCATGCTGCTTTTTTCCTTCAAGGTGCACGCCATTGATTTTGAAGATGCAGTCTTCCCTGAGCTGGTGACATCTTCCCGGGCGCTGGCAATGGGGAATGCTTTCATTGCTAAAGTCGATGATGCCTCTGCTGTGTTTTATAATCCGGCGGGACTAGGTTCCGTTCGTTATCCTCATTTGCATTTATCTAATTTTGGTTTTGAAACCAACAAAGGCTCGCTCGATGCGGTCTCTGGAAATTCGGTGACGGATATTTTTGGCAATACTCCCAAGATGTTCAGTGCGAGCAGTCTGCGCAGTGTTTTATTAGAAAAGCCCAGAACCCTGGCCCACAGTCGGATTCATGCTCTTCCTAATTTTACCTCTAGATATTTTAGCTTAGGTTATTTGCTTGCCAAGCGCACCCGGGGAATTGTGAACGATGCCACTTCCGCCACGGGATATGAATTTGCAGATCGATTAGATCACGGGCCATACGCTGCTTTAAATCTTTCTCTGTTTGGAGGAGTGATTAAGGCCGGGGTGTCTGCCATTTATTTAAAGAGAAAAGAATTAAACGGGACGGATGATCCAAGGATCACCACTGATATTCCCGATGGCAGTTATAAAAAAGGTTCAGCCGTAGTGGTAACTTCTGGTGGAAAAATTACGCTACCATTTGTTTTCCTTCCCACTTTCGCCGGAACGATTCACAATTCTTTTGACCAGGAATTCTCTAGCGATAGTACTGCCGGTGCGCCTGCCGCTATTCCTCGCAGTTACGATGTTGGCTTTTCCATTACTCCGCAAATTGGGGCCAGTACCCGCGTGCATCTTGAAATTAATTTAAAAGATATTTCAGGTGCCTATGGTAGTGTTTCCACTGCTCGCAAAATTTTAATTGGTGCCGAATTTGATTTTTCACGGGTCTTCTTTTTTAGACTTGGTTATGGCGATGGTTTTGGCTCGGCCGGACTGGGACTTAAGTCTCGCAAGCTGGAATTTGATTTAACCACTTATGCAGTTGATACCACCACTGCTAGCTTTCGCGGAGAGGAAGACCGACGTTTTGCCCTTTCCATTTCATCAGGCTTCTAAAAGACTGAAAATCCTCCTAAATAAATCCTCCTCTCATTTCGCTTAGCGTTTATTTAGACAATTGGGCCCTGTTTAGGTAGAGTTGGGACACTTTTATTCTCACACTTTAGGAAAGGAAATCATGTTGGAAAAGACATCTAAATCTAAGGCATCGCCTGCTAAAAATTCTGGCCATAGTAAAAAACTAGAGATCGCCAAAAAATATAATCTTGGTAAAAAAGAAATGCTCGAGATGCTCTCGAATATTTATACTTCAAGAAAAGTAGACGACGCTGAAATTTCGATGAAGAAGCAATCAAAAGCATTTTTCCAAATTTCAGGCGCCGGGCATGAAGGGATTTTAACGGCAGCAGCTAGAGTGCTGAAGCCAAGTCATGACTGGTTTCTGGGCTATTACCGCGACCGCGCACTTTGCCTTGGATTGGGAGTCACTCCTTACGAAATGCTTTGCCAGGCCAACGGCAACACCGGAGATACAGCGTCTCATGGGCGCATGATGCCTGCACACTGGGGTCATAAAAAATTAAACATCGTTAACAAGTCTTCTTGTACTGGAACTCAGTTTCTTCAGGCCTGTGGTCTGGCGGAAGCGGGGCTGTGGTATAAAAAATTAAAAACAGAACATAAGATCGACACGGCTGGACTTTATCATGATGACGAAATCATTTACGTCTCAACAGGAGATGGAACAATTGCACAAGGAGAGTTCTGGGAAGGTCTGACCACTGCTTGTACTAATAGCCTCCCGGTTTTATTCATGGTGGAAGATAATGGTTTTGCCATTTCAACTCCCACTACTGTTCAGTATCCAGGTGGATCTATTTCTAAAGCTCTGGCCAATTTTCCTGGTCTGACTATTTTCACTTGTGATGGCTGCTGCCCGGTTGAATCTTTTGCTACCATGACTGAAGCGACAAACTTCATTAGAAAAAATCGCAAACCAGCACTGGTTCACGCCACGGTTACTCGTCCTTATTCTCATTCCCTTTCAGATGACCATGGAATGTATCGAACTAAAGCTGAATTGGCCGAAGAAGGAGAGCGCGATGTCTTTTTCGCTTTCCCAAAATTTCTGGTGGAAGCCAACATCATCACAGAAAAAGAAAGAGAAGAGTTGCTAAAAAAAATCACGACCGATGTAAAATTGGCGATGGATAAAGCGATTACGACGGAGTGGCCGGCACTTTCAACGGTTGCTGATCATATGTATTCTCACGACGTCGATATGACCGGAGCTGCTTTTGATAAAGCACCAACTTTCACCGGAAAAGACGATGTGCCAATGGCCGGTTCAATCAATAAAGTTCTTCGCTCGGAGTTTGCAAAAAATCCAATGCTCAGAATGTTCGGTGAAGACGTAGCAGACTTTTTTGATAAAGAGCGCTTAAAAAATCCTGAGCTCAAAGGAAAAGGCGGAGTTTTTAAATTAACTGCTAACGTTCAACGTGAATCACGTGACGGACAAGTTTTCAACTCACCACTTGCTGAAGCCAATATTATTGGTCGCGCGATTGGGATGGCCATTCGTGGAATTAAGCCCGTGGTTGAAATTCAATTTTTTGATTATATCTGGACTGCTTATATGCAATTGAAAAACGAAATGGCGACTCTGCGCTACCGCTCCGGCGGGGATTTCAAATGCCCAATGGTAGTGAGAGTTCCAATCGGCGGTTACCTCAAAGGGGGAGCGATCTATCACTCTCAATCCGGTGAATCTCTCTTTACTCACGTGCCAGGCATCAGAGTGGCCTTCCCTTCAAACTCGGCCGACGCTGCCGGGCTTTTAAGAACTGCCATTCACGGTGACGATCCAGTCATGTTCCTAGAACATAAACATTTATATTACCAAGGCTACAATCGTGCAGCCGACGTTGGCGAAGAGCATATGATTCCTTTTGGAAAAGCAAAAGTGGTACGCACTGGTAGCGATGCAACGATTGTCGCTTGGGGCGCTCTGGTTCAAAAATCAATTGAAGCAGCTAAGAAGTGTGAAGCAGCAACTGGTAAAACAGTTGAAGTTATCGATCTTCGCACCCTTGCTCCATATGACTTTGAAGCCATCAAACAATCTATTTCCAAAACCTCTCGCCTGATGATCGCGCACGAAGAACATAAAACATCGGGCTTTGCCGGAGAGATCTCGGCCAGAGTCACTGAAGAGTGTTTTGAGCTGTTAGATGCTCCAATCTTGAGAGTGGGAGCGATGGATGTTCATTGTGCTTATAACCCGGCCTTGGAAGATTTAATCTTGCCTCAGGTTAGTCATGTGGAAGAAGTGTTGGCGAAGCTTTTGAAATACTAAAAATGGCAGAGAGTGGACTGAAATTAAAATAAAAAAATGAAGAGACCTTAGGGTCTCTTTTTTTTTACAGGTTTCAAAGATGTTCATGAATAGATTGGACTGAAGTCCTTATGCACAACGTGCCAAGGCATAATTTTCATGCAAAATACAGTTTGTTTAGGTTGATCTCTTAAGAGGACTTAGGCAGTATGCGCTCGAGCTAAATTTCAATTAAAAAAAGGAA
>Ga0208115_1000083_pt1 | contig 26229 bp, 16 predicted proteins | sample LakWasMeta4_LOW4_2_FD_183856 | JGI IMG/M metagenome (GOLD analysis project Ga0208115, IMG submission 183856) | Freshwater sediment methanotrophic microbial communities from Lake Washington under simulated oxygen tension - Sediment Metagenome... | ecosystem: Environmental > Aquatic > Freshwater >...
TAAGTACGTCGGATCAGAGGAGAGCTAATACCTCGACCAACCGGACGCGTTACGGCTGTTCTCTTTTCGAAATGCCCCGTCTTCTATATTTGGCAATTACTATCGTCGGCTGTTGACCGAGCTGTATCATTCGCAAAGGATCGAGTTCGACCCTACGCCAGTCGCTCCTTCTTCCCTTGAATGACCATTCAGCAGTGCTAAGTCGACTGTTACAGGGATGCCGATGACGTCATCCAATGACGTTACACACAAGCGTTTCTGATTGTTAGTTGTTTAATATCCCAGGCCCAATGTAGCGTCTTACTTGAGCAGGCAGAAAAAGCCCCCTTTTTTCAAGAAATGCTATTATAGCTATTTGTTGAAAATGGGTTTTTGATCCAAGGCTACCTTTGAAATTACTAATCCTTTTAATTCTACTTTGTTTTACTCTTGCTCCCCAGGCGGAAGAATCGAGCCAACCTGAAAGAGAAGCGCTGGCTTACACGAACTATACGGAAAGCAGCGAGCTGTTCGTCGAATTCAAAGCCTTGGTGGTGGGCGAGGAATCCCCATTCGCCGCGCATCTGACGAACCTGTCCAATTTCTCGGCCTTGACCGAAGGCAAGGTGAATGTGATTCTGTCGGGGGGAGGACAACCCGATGAACACTTTGAAGCCGGTCCATCGCAAAATCCCGGTATTTTTCGGCCCGTGGTAAAACCGTTGCATGCGGGTGAGCGCCAAGTGACGGTGACTGTGCAGTCGCCGCAAGTGAACGCGGTTCATCGATTAGGCGCGGTACAAATTTATGACAATTTAACGTCGGCACCGAAAGCCCAAGAGCGAGGGAGAGCCCCCGGCGAAATTCCTTTTTTGAAAGAGCAGCAATGGCAAGTGGAATTCGCTACCGCGACGGTTGGAAGCAAAACCCTGCGCGCTTCGCTGCCGGCCACTGGCGTGTTGCGCGCGCCTTCGAACGCCGAAACGACTATCTCCGCGCCGAGTGCCGGTATTGTCGTGTTGCCGGAGAAAATCCTTTCGGTAGGCCAACACGTGGAGAGAGGACAACTCTTGGCGTCGCTCGTGCCGCGACTGGCCGAGCGGGGCGATATGGCCTCATTGAGCGAGGAAGCGAATAAGGCAAAGCTTCGCCATGATCTGGCGCACCGGGAAGATGATCGCGCTAAAATGTTACGGGACATTGGCACCATGGCGGCGAACAAAGCGCTCGTGGCGCAAACGGCGCACCAGTTGGCGCATGCCGAACTGGATGCGGCAGGCAAACGGTTGAACCAGTATCGTCAGCCCGCCGCTGCCGGCGGCACCGGGATTCCGCTCAAAGCGCCGCAAGCGGGCGCCATTGCCCAAGCTTTTGTCAGTAACGGACGTTACGTGGACGCTGGCGAAAAACTCTTTCTGGTTGTCGATCCGAAACGGCTTTGGCTGGAAGCCCAAGTGCCGGAAACGGATTCTGTTCAGCTTGCCCAAGTTACCGGAGCTGAATTTCGCGTTGATGGTTTCGATCAAACTTTCGAAATCAAACCCGGCGAAAACGGCCACTTGGTGTCGTCGTCTACGGTGATCGATCCCATCCGCCGAACTCTACCCGTCATCTTCGAATTCGATGCATCGAATTTTCGTCTGCCGCTGGGGGCCTTTGCCCGGGTACGGTTGTTCAAGGAACAACGGTCAGAAGTGTTAGCGGTGCCGGAGTCGGCATTGGTCGATGATAACGGCATCTCGGTGGTGTTTGTGCAGACCGGTGGCGAGTCCTTTGAGCGCCAGCCGGTTAAGCTGGGAGTGCGCGATGGGGACTATGTGGAAGTCAAGGTGGGCCTAAAAGCGGGCGATCGTGTCGTTACCCAAGGCGCTTATCTCGTTTATCTCGCCGCGACCGCGCCCGGCTCTGCGGTGCACGGCCACGTCCACTAACAAGGAAACCTCATGATCGGATTGCTGCTGGAGTGGTCGCTCAAGAACCGCTTGTTTGTCCTGCTCTTAGGTTTGCTGTTGCTGATTTGGGGCGGCTATGAAACCACGCGGATGCCGGTGGATGTCTTTCCCGACCTGACGGCTCCGACTGTCACGCTGATGAGCGAAGCGCATGGAATGGCCCCGGCGGAAGTCGAACAATTGGTCACCTTTCCGATCGAGGCCGCCATGAACGGCGCGCCGGGCGTACGCCGGGTCCGCTCGACCACAGGCGTCGGCTTTGCAGTGATCAATATCGAATTTGCCTGGGGCACGGATATCTATCAAGCCCGCCAGATTGTCGCCGAAAAACTGCAATTGGCGCGCAGCGCTTTACCACAAGACCTGCCGTCGCCGATTTTGACCCCCATCGCCTCTGTGATGGGTGAAATTCTATTTATCGCACTGCGTTCCGACCAACATGACGGCATGACGTTGAAAACGACGGCCGATTGGACTATTCGCAGACGGCTGTTGGCAGTGCCGGGAGTGGCCGAAGTAATCAGTATCGGCGGCGACACTAAACAGTACCAGGTCGAAATCCGGCCGGAAAAGCTGGTGGCGTATGGACTTTCGCTCAATACGGTCATTGAGGCGGTACGCGCCGCCAATACCAATGCGTCGGCCGGCTTTCTCACTACCGGCGGCCAGGAATATCTGATCCAAGGCCTGGGCCGGGCCAAACAGATTGAGGATCTGATGCAAACGGCGGTGCCGGGGCCGCAAGGCCCCGTCTTATTGAAGCACGTTGCCGATATTCGGATTGGGCCGGCCTACAAACGCGGTACGGGTTCTCACGACGGCAAACCGGCGGTCATCATCGGCATCCAAAAACAGCCAGCGGTCAATACCCTGGAATTAACCGAACGACTGGAGCAGACGCTCGGCCAAATTCAAACGGCGCTACCCGAAGGCATGCGGATAGACAGCGATCTCTTCCGGCAGGCTGATTTCATTTCCGTCGCGGTCGCCAATCTGGGGCACGCGCTACGCGATGGAGCGATATTGGTGGTGCTCATCGTCGCCCTATTTCTGTTGAGCGCCCAAGCGACGCTGATCACCTTGATCGCGCTGCCGATTTCGCTGATCGTGGCGGTGTTGGCCATGAGCGCCACGGGAGCCACGCTCAATACCATGACGCTGGGCGGGCTCGCGATCGCGCTGGGGGCGCTGGTGGACGACGCCATCATCGTGGTAGAGAACGTTGTACGCCGGCTCAGGGAACGTGCCGGCCAGGCATCGCCCGCGTCCATTGCCGACACGGTACTGGGTGCCAGTCGCGAGATTCTGGGGTCCATCGTCTACGCGACCTTGATCATCATGCTGGTGTTCGTGCCGTTATTTTTCCTTTCCGGCATCGAAGGGCGGCTGATGCAGCCTTTGGGCTTCGCTTATGTGGTGGCGATCGCCGCCTCCTTGTTGGTCGCGGTCACCATCACCCCGGCTTTGAGCAGCTTCCTGCTGCCCCATTCGCGCACGGTGGCGCAGGCTCACGAGAGCAAGCTGGCGCTGGAACTGAAACGCTATTACGCCGCCTGCCTGGAACAGGTGCTGCCGCACTGGCGTTGGATCTTGGCGGTGTCTGCCGGGGTTCTAATCGCCACGATCATCGCCTTAGCGTTGACTGGCCGCTCGTTTCTGCCGGAATTCAACGAAGGCAGCCTGACCATCAGTGTGGTGACATTGCCGGGAACTTCGCTGGAACAATCGGACCAGATCGGGCAAATGGCCGAAAAAATCATTCTGCAACTGCCGGAATCGGCCGCAACCGCTCGCCGCACTGGGAGAGCCGAACTCGATCCTCACGCCCAGGCGGTGTATGCCTCGGAAATTGATGTCCGTCTACAGATGAAAGACCGCGACAAGGAAGAAGCGCTGGCCGAGTTACGCCGGAAGCTGACGCTGGTGCCGGGTGCCAATGCGGTGATCGGTCAACCGATTTCCCATCGCATCGACCACATGCTGTCCGGTACCCGTGCCAACATCGCCGTCAAAATCTTTGGCGACGATTTGCCGGAACTGCGCCGCTTGGCACAGCAGGTTAAAGGACTGGTCGAAAAGGTCGACGGCGCGGTGGATGTGTCGATTGACAACCCGTCGGATGTCCCGTTTCTGTCGGTGAAATTTGACCGTACGGCCATTGCGCGTTACGGCTTTACCATGGAACAGGCCACCGAGGCGCTGGAAACGGCATTTCAAGGTAAGGAAGTCTCACGCATTTTCGAAGGACAAACTGCTTTCGATCTTGTGGTGCGCTATCCTCCAGAATCCAAAGAAGACCTCGATGCCATACGCGCCACGTTGCTGACCACGGCCGGCGGCGCGCAACTGCCTTTGCATGCGCTGGCGGACATCCATAAAACACGCGGCCCCGATACTATCAGCCGGGAAGACGTACAACGCAAACTGGTGGTTATGGCCAACGTCGCAGGACGCGACTTGTCCGGCGTGGTGAACGATATTCGGCAGCGGGTAACCGAACAAGTGCAACTGCCGCCCGGTTACCATATCGAATACGGCGGCCAGTTCGAGAGCGCCCAGGAAGCGGCTCAGACACTGCTGATCCTCGGCACGGCGGTGACGGCGGGCATTTTTCTGTTGCTCTATGTCGCCTTTGGCTCGATGCGCGATGCCTTTCTGGTGATGCTGAATTTGCCGCTGGCGCTGGTGGGCGGCGTGATCGGCGTTTATGTCGCGGGCGGCGTGCTGTCGGTGGCGTCGATGATCGGTTTCATCACCCTGTTCGGGATCGCCACCCGCAACGGTGTGATGCTGATCGCACATATTCGCCATTTATGGGAACAGGAAGGGGTCAACGACTTCAGTGAGGCCGTACGACGCGGCGCAAGAGAACGGCTGATCCCGATTCTGATGACCGCATTGGCCGCAGGATTGGGGCTGGCGCCGCTGGCTTTTAGCGGCGGGGAACCGGGCAGCGAAATTCAGGCGCCGATGGCCACCGTGATTCTCTTTGGACTCTTGACTTCAACGGTACTGAATCTGTTCGTGGTGCCAGTGCTTTATTTACGCTTCGGTGCGCTGCGAAACGCAAAGGACTGACGTTGACTTTTCTGTCGGCAAGCCCTCTCGCTCGCAACCGTAACTTTAGGCTGTTGTTTGCGGCCCAGGTCATATCGCTTAGCGGTAGCGGGGTGACGACCGTGGGGCTGGCGCTCTTCGCTCATCAACTGGTGGGAGGCAGTTCCGCCGCTGCCGTAATCGGTAACGCCTTAATGCTGCGGATTCTGGCATTCCTGATGTTTTCCCAGTGGCCGCGCCTATGCCGCGTATTTTGCACTGACTCACGCCTTCTGGCTGATCACTTATCCCGCTATCGGGCACGGCGTGAGCAGACTGAGGGCGCCATTGACTTTCACCTTGGCCGGGGGCGTCTGTTTGTTGATTGCTTTGGCAGGAATCTTTTTCAAGAAAACCTCTTATGATCATATCCATGAGTAAAGCGTCAAGGCATAGACAATCGACAGTTGCGTCAAAAATGGATTGCGCTACTTCCGCTAAATATCTGGAACCGGACCTTCAGTAAGTTGATATTTTGCTGTAATGACTGTCTCAAATTGGCCCAGGCTGATGACATGGACTCCTATTCGCTGGGTGCATTATGACACCCTGAAGGTGAGGAGGGGGGCCATGTCATCAGCCTGGACCCATAGCGGTCACTGAAAATGTTAAAAAGCAATATTCAATATAGTGAATACATCGACAGCAAAAATCAAAGGCACTAAGTTATTTATTCTGATCAGACTTTCGTTTTTGCACTGGGTAGCGTGAAATAAAAAATACTGCCTTTTCCAGGTTCACTATCAAAATTCAAAGTCCCCCCATAATCTTCAATCAGTGCGCGACTGATGGATAATCCCATGCCGGTACCGCTTTTCTTGGAAGTGTAAAAAGGTGTCAATATTTTTCGTTGTTGGTCTTTATCAATTCCCGGCCCATTGTCCTGTACGCAAACCTGTACATTGCTATCGAGAGTTAAGTGACTGTGGATGGTTATCTGGCGAATATGATTTGGAGGTTGACCTTGTAGCGCTTCAATACTGTTTCGGATCAGGTTTATGATGACCTGTTCAATTTGTACCTGATCGACAACTACAGGAGGCAGGTCATTGGTTAGTTCAAAATCTAGCTTGACGTTGTTGGCGTTAAATTCAGTCATACAGAGGTCAGTAGCGCCATAAATCAAGGTATTAATGTCAGTGGTTAAATGTTGTTGTGAATGCGATTTACCAAATTCCTTCATGCGATGAATGATTCGTCCAGCTCTTAAAGCCTGCTGCTTAGTTTTGAGTAAGATCTCTTTGAGTTTGACCAGATCAGGAGCTTCAGTATTGATCACATTGATACTCACTTGAGCATAGTTGACAATAGCCGCCAGGGGTTGGTTGACCTCATGCGCAATGCCGGACGCCATTCCTCCTATCAGCCCAAGGCGAGTAACATGTGCGAGATTATCAAGACGCGACTTCGCTTTATCTTCTGCCTTTTTAAGTTCAGTGATGTCGCGAGCTGCGGCGAAAACGCCAATTACGTTGCCCCCTTCGTCACGGTATACGCTGGCGTTATAGAGCACATCCGTAATTTTGCCGGACGCATGGCGAATAGCTAAAGGGTAATCGGTCACTAAACCCTGAGAAAATACCAGCTGGTAGACTTTATGCGCTCTCTCTGGATCAGTGAAGTAGTCACAGAAATCACTGCCGATGAGATGATCTCTTGCTATGCCGGTTACACGTTCCGTGGCGCTGTTGACATCGGTAATATGCCCATCTTCGCTAATCATCACGAGTGGATCGAGACTCGTCTCAATTAGACTGCGGGTATAGCGAGCGGCAGCTTGAATGTCATTGATCTTCTGTCTGACCAGTTTCGATGCCTCCTGCAGTTTCTCAACCATCGAGTTGAAAGACCGCGCCATGCTACCGATTTCATCATGGTGCACAGCTTCGGCTCGCAGGGATAAATCGTTGGTATGGGCAATGTTGGACATGGTCGATTCCAGAGCCGAGACTCTGCGCAAAATGCGCGATCCCTCGAAAATACAGATCAATACCGCGGCAATGATCAATAATAAACATACCGCCATGATGATGAACATCAAGTGCTCATAACGCTGGTATTCACGGGTCAGTTCAGCTTCCAATGCCAACAACCGCTGCTGGAGATTGCCGAGTTGCTGATTGACTTTTGCCTGGCCGGTAATTTTATCCTGAGCAATTCTCAGGGCTAACTCCATATCCTTGCTATAGTGTTGCAGCAATGGCGGGATTTCGCTGATCGGTTCAATCGCTTTGTCTTCAGGCTGTGTTGATGCGGTCTCTTCACTGAAACTCAACACATCGCTGGCGGCGGATTTCTGTTTCATAACGCCGAGCAAAGGCAATTTTTTTAATTCGTCAGCCAAAGCAATCAGCTCTTGTAAGGGCCGGTTAATATTATCCGGCGATATTGGCTGGCGCGAGGTGAAAAAGCTTTGCCGCGCTCTGGCCAGATTTATCAGCGCCGCCTGAGAATCACCAACGACTTTCAAATACAGCTGCTTCTTCGACTGTGGAGCGCTGTGTGCTTCTTTAGCATACGACAACAATTTCTGCAGTTGTTGAGACAACTGTCGCTCATTATTTATCAGCAGCACTTGGGGGTCAGCCAGCTTGCCTGCCGCGGTAAGCTCTGTCAAAGTAGTTTGTTGCAACTCATCGATAAGTCCGATAAACGGCGCCTGTAATGAAGCTGACAGGTCGGGGCGTCCTTCAACTTCAGTTTTGATTTGATTAAGCGTTTGCTCAACATTTCCGAGTATGGTGGCCTCACCCGTCAGCAGATAATTGGAAATCGGCTGGCTGACCTGAGTAAATATCTTGTCTTTTTGTTGCCCAAAAAACTCAACCGATGCAAAAGCCTGATACAGGTGATTTAACGACCAACTCACAGCAACCGCGAAACCAATAATAATCACGGCAAGTGCCAAGCTGACCAGCTTTGATATGCGTTTAATTGTCATATTAGGATTTAGGTCTATACGACATGCCAAAATTCCTAGACTGTTGATAAGCTAATGTCGCCAGCTTAGATTAGATGTAGCAAAAAATTCTCTCTCATTTAATGCATTGATTGTGAGTTACCGCCCACATGAGCGCGGCTTTCTCATAAAAGCTTTACTTGCTTGAGCATTGATCCCAAGGTGAAGATAAAACCGGTGAAATTCTCTATGGCAATCTGAAAGTTTTTCCCAGTAACGTTGTTCGGCTTGCAATAGCAAAAACTGAATTTTTGATAGTTGGGATATTTCTCGATCGCAAGCTTAACATGATAAATATGACATTTGTGTGAATTAAAGATTGTGACTTTGTGACAAACTGAGAATATCTCGACTGTCCGCAATTGGCCGATTAGAACCGGTCGCGGTTACCCAAAACTAACTCATTCATACCTTTTATTTTTGCCTCGTTTTCGGATATAGAAAAAACCAGACTGCAATGCATACAATAATTATGAGTGCAATTAAAATAGGATCCACGGTATATGTCAGTAGATAAAAGGCGGCAATTAACAGAAAAACATATCCTAAAACTTGCCCCATTTGAACCTCAAAAGTTGGATGAAATCACTAATTTAACCTCGGTTACGACTCAAAAATACAACATTTCAACTGAAATACAATTCGACTAAATACCTATAGGCTCTGTTGCGTTAAATTCATTTTTTAACTGGGCTTTTCTTCTATACGTACCAATGCTTATAACCTCGAGCTTGAGCGATACATTATCAAAGAAGCAAGCAGTACGGAAATTGTCCGTTACGATTTGAGCGAAGACGCCTCAATTGAAACGGGCATGCTCTGTGGCGAAATCTACCGCATCGGTGGCGATTGGAAGTTTAAAGCCGTCGGCCAGGGTTTTGCTTGCGGTCTTGAGGCCTTTGGCCGCTTCTTTTGGCGTTAATGTTTGATTGTGGACGGCTAGGCTGCAATAATCAATCCGGGCTGCGAAGAGGCTCTAAATAAAGCCCCTCCTGCAAAAAAGCCTTCATTCTCAATTCCTAATTTCACAGCATTGGTTTAGGGTTGCGAAACCCTGTTTGTAATCCAATGCGATCCATTTATTGAGGTATATGCATGGCTATTAACTTACAAAAAGGGCAAACAATTTCCTTGTCCAAAGAATACCACGGTGCGCTGAGCAAGATCGTCATGGGGCTGGGCTGGGATGCTGAAGAAATTCCCCTCGGTAAGCTGCAAGCGGGACCGGAAGCCATTGATTTGGACGCTTCCTGCGTCACATTTGACAATCAAAACAAGGTTGTTGATATCGTTTATTTCGGGCAGCTGAAAAGCCTTGACGGCAGTATCGTTCATACCGGAGACAACCGTTCCGGCACCGGTGACGGCGATGATGAGCAAATCAAGATTGATTTGGATAAAGTGCCTGCCCATGTTAAATCGATGGTGTTTACTGTCAACTCCTTTTCCGGCCAGTCTTTCGATCAGGTCGAACACGCTTATTGCCGCATAGTCGACAGCAGCAACGATACGGAAGTGGCCCGTTACACCCTGAGCGCGCAGGGTGCTCATACCGCGCAAATCATGGCGAAACTGTACCGGCAGGATGGTGAATGGGAGGTGCAAGCGATAGGCGAGAATGGCGTCGGCCGCACCCTTGATGCTTTACTGCCGCAAATTGTCATTTTTTTGTAAGCATCAATGAGAATTTGCTTTAACCTTACAGGTTCGACTCTATACAAAGTCTTTAGATATCTTCACCAGACGGAACCGGTTGGTGAAATTCCCCGATGGGCATTCATGCTTATAGCTCTGTCATTTTGGCTGCCCGGTATTGTTCGACAGGAAGAAATTTTCACCGTGTAGAACTGCCCCCAACATTTACTATTAGGAGAGTGAGATGAGTTTCGATGATTTTCTAAGCCAGTTAAAAAGCAAAGCCAGCGAGTTAAAAACAGAAGCGTTAAAGTTCAAGAACAAGGATTTTTTAAATGCCGCGATGGCAGGTTCTGCACTGATCGCCATGGCTGACGGTAGTGTCAGTTCGGAAGAAAAACAAAAAATGATTAAATTTATCGAAAGCAATGATGCGCTGTCGATTTTCCCCACCAGCGATGTCATCAAGGCCTTTCAGGATTTTGTAGGCCAGCTGGAATTCGATAAGCACATAGGCGAAGCCAAAGCTTATGAAGCGCTGGGCAAGATGAAATTCAATGAACAAGCTTCACGTTTGCTGGTGCGCATGATTATCGGCATTGCTTCTTCAGACGGCACTTTTGATTTCGATGAAAAAAAGGTGGCTGCCAGAATAGCTAATGAATTAGGGATTGATCCTGCTGAGTTTGAGTTGTAAGCGACTGAAGGCTTCGTTAGGGAAACGCTGATTTATTCCGTTCGTGGAGAGCTTGTCGAACCATGAGCGGAATAAATCCAATTCAATCCGTAACTTAAAAAGCCCTTCGACAGGCTCAGGGCGAACGGAGTGATTTAATCAGCACTTCCTTAGGCAATAGAGCCTAAGGAAGCTTGTCAATAACCGGTTTTTCCACCAGCAGGGGGTTAAAAACTGATATTCGCCTGCACCCAGATTTTCTGGGTGTCAGTGCTGAATTGATCGGCATCGTAATAAGCGTATTTGGCCAGCACTGAATAATGCTTGCCGAATTTCTTGATGGCCGAAACATCCCATTCCTTGCCGTAATGGATCTGCCCGGTGTCATCGGTAAAATCATGGTAAACCCCGGTTAAAATGACGTTGCCGCGATCCAGCGTGGTGTGTACGGTGCCGAATACATCGCGGATGCCGTTAGTGGGCGTCACCAGGAATAAGTCTGCCCAGCCTTGGAAGGCATGGTTGGTGCCTAGCGGCGTATCAAAGGTTTTATTGAGCCCTTTGCCGTTAAGCTGCTCCATCGCCCCTTGAAAAGTAAAATTATAGGCAGTAAAACCGCCCATCACATTGTAGCGATGGGCTTGATACGGCGTTGCCCCATGACCGTAATCCTCTTGATAACCCCATTCGGCGGTATAAACCAAACCATAGTTATCGCTGATCTTGTATGTGTCCCCCGGTTTTTGAAAATTAGTCATGCGCAAACCATAGGTTTGGCTGGATTTTTCATAGTTTTCCCGCTCGGTATAATTCAGCCAGTAGCCGTAACCGACCAGGTTGCCGTAATCGCCGACTTTGTAATTGACGTTCAGGATCGGGGCTTCGATGTTTTCAGTTGTCGAAGTAAACGTCTGAACATTACCGATATAGCCTGCATTGACGGTCAGGCCGTAGAGTTGCTGATTGTTGTGGGTGATCAGTACCGAGTCGAAAGTGGTTTCCATCTGCCGCCAGCCGACATTGCCGATAAAGCGGTCGTCGTCGAGTTTGATGCGTTGCCGCCCGCCTTTAATCACGGTATCGGGTATGCCTGCATAGCTGATCCATAGCTGGTTGAGTTCGCTTTTTTCCGGGTCGGCGATTGTTGAGTAAGCGGTCTTGCCGTTGCGCAAACTGTTGAAGTCTTCCTGCATCGCCAGATTGCCCTCGTATTCGGCATAGCCTTGCAAGCCGTGGAACACCGGCGACAGCAAACCTGCTCGCAAACGGGCGGTATTGGCATTGGCGGTTTTTTGCGGGCCGATGTCCTGGTCGACGTTTTCGTAACGGTAGTTCAGGTCAACCTTGACCGCGCCGTTTTTGCCGTAATGATAGAAGTTGAGCGCGTCTTCGACTTGTTGGGTGACATCGGCCATGACCGAGCCGCTTACAACGGAGAGTGCCAGCAGTGATGAGGAAAGTTTGATTTTTTTCTGCGGCATAAAGCCTCCTAATTATATTAAATGTGTGGTATTGCAAGTTGTCCACGAACAGCACGAAAGGGACGAAATAAAGTAGGCCGGAATACCCACAGGGCACAAGTAAGGCCGCCCAAGCGTAGCGCCGGATGGCCTTGCCTACACGGATGTAGGCAAGGCGCGTGAGCAGGAGCGGAAGCTTTTCCGGCGGGTTCCGGTAGTGTTTGCCGGAAACTCCTGTTCTTGCTGCCACTCGAACAGGTTTACTTGTGCCCTGTGGGTATTCCGGCCTACGAAACTAAGCTTGTAATTAATGCGTATGGTCGCATTCGCTCAAAAAGCTCAAGATGCTCTCCCGGTATTTGTAGTAATCGGGGTGCTCCAGCAGAGCTTTGCGGCTGCGCGGCCGGGGCAGATCAATGGTTTCGATTTTGCCGATTTTGGCGTGCGGGCCGTTGGTCATCATCACCACCCGGTCGGCCAGCAGGATGGCCTCGTCGACATCATGAGTGACTACAATGGCCGTCACCTGGGTTCTTTCCCAGACTTCCATCAGCACTTCCTGCAATTCCCAGCGGGTCAAGGAATCCAGCATGCCGAACGGCTCATCCAATAACAGCAGCTTGGGCGACAAGGCAAAGGCGCGGGCAATGCCGACCCGTTGGCGCATGCCGTTGGACAAGTCGGCGGCTTTTTTGTGCAGCGAGTCGCCCAGACCGACACGGTTCAGGTAATATTCGGCGATGTCATTGCGCTCCGATTTGGCCGCGTGGGGATAGACCTTATTAACGCCCAGCATCACGTTTTCAAATGCACTCAGCCAGGGGAACAGGCTAGGGGCTTGGAACACTACGCCGCGGTCAGGCCCCGCTCCTTCAATCTCCTTGTTGTCCAGGATAATAACGCCCTCGGACACGCTGTTCAGGCCGGCGGTCATCGACAACACTGTAGATTTGCCGCAACCGGAATGGCCGATGATTGAGATGAACTCGCCTTTTTTCATTTTCAGGTCGAAGCCGTCCACGACCTTGACCGAGCTGTTGCCGTCGGGCGTCGGGTAGATTTTGGACAGTTGTGAAAACTCCAGGTAACGCGGACGGACAACGTCATCCGGCGTGGTGAAGGCCGAATGCTCACGGATCCAGTCACTGCCGGTATTGGGTTTGACATCAGGCAGGACGATTTTATCCACGGCCGAATCCCGGTTTTTTTCGATGCCGATGTCCATTAAATAACGGGTTATTTCCGCGCGTAAGCGTTTAAACTCGGCGTTATGGTTTAACGCAGTACGATCTCTCGGGCGGTCGATATTGATAGGAAAATCCGGGCCAAAGGTTGCACCGGGACCGGGATTCAGCGGGATAACCCGGTCCGCCATGTAGATGGCCTCATCGACATCGTTGGTGATCAGGATGACGGTTTTTTTCTCCTGCGCCCAGATTTGCAAAATCTCATCCTGCAAATTGCCGCGCGTCAACGCATCCAACGCGCTGAGCGGTTCGTCGAGCAGCAGGATGTCGGGGCTGGCGGCCAGAGCGCGGGCGACATTGACCCGTTGGCGCATGCCGCCTGACAGCTCGGCGGGTTTTTTGTCCATCGCCGCACCGAGATTGACCATTTTGACGTATTTTTCGGTATGCGCCCGGCGTTGCTCGGCAGGCCAGTGCTTGAAAATCTGGTCGACCGCCAGCGCAACGTTTTCAAACACCGTCAGCCACGGCATCAGCGAATAGTTCTGGAATACTACGCCGCGATCGGGTCCCGGCGCGGTGATCGGTGACCCCTGTTTCAGCACTTCGCCGCTATCGGCCTGGATCAAGCCGGCAATCGTTGAAACCAGCGTGGTTTTGCCGCTGCCGGAAAAGCCGACGATGGCGATGAACTCGCCTTCCTTAATGCTCAGGTTGATGTTGTTGAGGATGGAGGTTGAGCCATAGCTTTTACAAACATCCTTTAATTCCAGCAACGGCAGTTGCGCGTCGTTCGATGGCACAAGCGGAGGGGTTGGGATGCGCTGATTCACAATATTAAGATTTACGACGGACATTTCGGGCTCCTTATTCAAAGCGCTCTACCGAAAGAGAACAGGTTTTGTAAAGAATGCATGATGCGATCCAAGGCAAAGCCGATCAGCCCGATGGTAAAGACCGCAACCATGATTCTTCCCAAGGAATTGGAACTGCCGTTCTGGAATTCATCCCAGACGAATTTGCCCAATCCCGGATTTTGCGCGAGCATTTCCGCGGCGATCAGCACCATCCAACCCACGCCCAGCGACAAGCGCATGCCGGTGAAAATATAAGGCAGCGCGGATGGTAAAATGATTTTCTTGATCTGAGTGCTCCAGTTAAGGCGCAAGACTTTGCCGACATTGATCAGGTCTTTGTCTATCGAGGATACGCCGACTGCGGTGTTGATCAGCGTCGGCCACAGCGAGCACAGCGTGACGGTAATCGCGGAGGTCAGGAAGGATTTTTCAAACCAGGAATCGCTGGTTGAAACATACAGGGCGCTGACCACCAGCGTGACGATAGGCAACCAGGCTAAGGGCGACACCGGTTTAAATATCTGCACCAGCGGATTGATCGCGGTATTGAAGACCGGACTCATGCCGCAGAGCAGGCCGAGCGGCACGGCGATTAAGGAGGCAATCACAAAGCCTGCAAACACCGTGTACAGGCTGGTGAAAATCTTGTCCAGATAAGTGGCTTGGCCGTTATAGGGACGGACTTTGATTTCGGCGGCCGGGTCTTCTGCAAGTTTCTGCTCGTTGCGCGCTTGCTGGCGTTGATAATACTCGACTTCTTTGGTTCGTTCGGCGAAATGGTCAGCCAGCAAGCCGGCGGCTTCATGCCATACCGCGACAGGGCCGGGAATCGCGCCAAGACTGGTGTTGACTTTGGAAGCGGAAAAACTCCACAGCCCAAGGAAGACCATAAAAGCGAGGATCGGCACGCCCATGATCAGCCACAGTTGGCGGATTTGCAGCGAGGGATTTTCTCCGGCGGCTATTTTTACCAGAGGGACAAACCAGGTGAACCCGGTTATGTTTAAAAATTTTATCAGTTGCTTGTGCATGATCGATACCTTCTGATCAGGTGGAAAAAAAGATGCGTCCTTGCACCAAAAGCAACATCCATTGTTTATAGGTAGGCACTCACACGTTTTTCGGGCTGGTTCCCAAGCTGGAGCTTGGGAACCAGCGAACACCATCGATTACTCAACTACCTTGCCGCCGACTACTTTTTGCTTGCCTTTCAGACCGATAGGAAACTTAGTCAGATAATCATTGGGCTTGGTGGCGTCGAAGGCGATACCGTCAATGAAGTCGGCGCTGGGCGGCTTGATGCCGGTTTCGTTGTCGGCAGGAAAATCGCCGGCTTTGGCTTTGCCTTCGGCGATCAGCGCCTTGGCCGCTGCCATATAAATGTCAGGTCGGTACACTTTTTTAGCGGTTTCCAGATACCAGCCATCGGGTTTGTATTCGTTGATTTGTCCCCAGCGGCGCATTTGCGTCAAACTCCAGACCGCATCGCTGTAATAGGGGTAAGAACCGTTATGACGGAAGAATACGTTGAAATCGGGCAGGTCGCGTTTATCGCCTTTTTCATATTCGAACGTGCCGTTCATGCTGTTCGCAAGCACCTCGTAGTCGGCGCCGACATATTGTTTTTGCGACAGCATTTCCACGCCTTCGTTGCGGTTCTTGTTGTTTTCCGCATCCAGCCACATCGAGGCGCGAATCAATGCCTTGATGACGGCCTTGTGGGTGTTGGGATTTTTATCGGCCCATTCTTTGTTAACACCGAAGATTTTTTCAGCGCTGTTTTTCATCAGCTCGTAATCGCTGATGACCGGTACGCCGATACCTTTGAATACCGCTTGCTGGTTCCACGGTTCGCCGACGCAGTAGCCGACAATCGTGCCTGAGTCCATCGTTGCAGGCATTTGCGGCGGCGGGGTGACTGACAGCATCGCTTCGGCGTCGATCTGGCCGGAGGTGTCCTCAGGCGGCGCGTAAAATCCGGGTTTGATGCCGCCGGCCGCCAGCCAATAGCGCAATTTCATATTGTGCGTGCCGACCGGAAAGGTCATCGCCATGTTGAAGGGTTTGCCTGCACTTTTGTATTTCTCCAGCACCGGTTTTAGCGTATCCGCTTTAACCGGATGTACCAGCTTGCCGTCTTTTACCGGAATCTGAGGCTTCATTTGCTTCCAGACATCGTTGGATACGGTAATCGCATCGCCGTTTAAGGTCATGGTGAAGGCGCTGACAATATCGGCTTTGGTGCCGTAGCCGATGGCTGCGCCAAAGGGCAGGGTTGCCAGCATATGCGCACCGTCCAGTTCGCCACTGACGACGCGGTCCAACAAGACTTTCCAGTTGGCTTGCGCTTCCAGTTGCACGGAAAGGCCTTCATCTTCAAAGTAGCCTTTTTCCAAGGCAACAGCCAAAGGCGCCATATCGGTCAGCTTGATAAACCCGAGTTTGAGGCTGTCTTTTTCCAATTTTTCAGCGGCGTAAACACTGCCTGTAAAAGAAAAGGTTGATGCCGCCGCCACAGCAATAAGCGCCGTAGCCAGCTTTTTAATGGTAAATCGTCCGGTTTGTTTCATATTGACCTCAGCAGGCTTAAAAAATCAGCAAAAAAAAAGGCGTCACCTAGCTGAATGCCTATGTATTCAGCCGGGTAGACGCCTGTGTCTGTTTGGGATCACCGTTGAACCCATGTTCTTTTAGTGTTCCGTCGTCGGAACCTCTGTAATGGTTAAAGCAAGCGTTGTGCCAAAGATGGAAAATGAGTGTTTTGTGTATTTAAGTTAACAATAATAAGCAGTTATGCTTGGTATTGGCTAGGGTAAGGTGGTTCAGGTTTCTGTCGGTGATGCATCAATTTTGTGCGTTCGGTTGTCTGTTTGCACCAACGATGAGAATTGATGTTAAAAAGTTTAAAAAAACTCACCACGAAGGCACGAACGACTGCATTCATACAAGTCGCGTTCGTGCCTTCGTGGTGAATATCCAGCCGGCGTAGGGCGCGCCGCGCGCGCCAGAGGACTTTTAATAAAATCCACCAAAAGAATCAGCCACGAAAAGCACGAAAAGCTGCTTTTTTCGTGTCTTTCGTGTTTTTCGTGGGCCTTATTATCTTTTATGGATCAGCGCGGAGTAGGCGCGCGCGGCACGCCCTACGTTTGAATAACAATTAAAACTCTTCCCAATCGTCATTGCCGACAAGCTGTAGCTGTAATTTTTGTCTGGCCGGCAGTTGTTTAGCGGCAACTGTTCTGGCGGGGAGGATTTTCTTCGGTACGGATTTCAGGTGAAGGGAGCTGCCCGCATTACGCGGGATAACGTCCACTTTAAAACCGTTTACCGTGCCCGACAGGTTGTGCGCCTGTTCTTCCAGCGATTCCGCGGCCGCTGCGGCTTGTTCCACTAAGGCGGCGTTTTGTTGGGTGACGTCGTCCATTTGGGCGATGGCCTGATTGACTTGTTCGATGCCGGAACTTTGTTCGGCAGAGGCCGCGGTGATTTCGGCCATCATGTCGGTCACGCCGCGGATGGAGTTGACGATTTCTTCCATGGTTAACCCTGCTTGGGTAACCAGCTGACTGCCTCCTGAGACTTTATCCAGGGAATCATTAATCAAGTCTTTAATTTCTCCGGCAGCCGTCGCGGAGCGTTGGGCAAGATTGCGCACTTCCACGGCCACCACGGCAAAGCCCCGGCCTTGTTCGCCGGCGCGCGCCGCTTCCACGGCGGCATTGAGGGCAAGAATATTGGTCTGGAAAGCGATATCGTCGATCACCGAGATGATGTTGCCGATTTTATGCGAGGATTCGTTGATGTCATGCATCGTTGTTACGACTTGATCAACCGCTTCAACGCCTTTGCCCGCTATGTTTGAAGCATCAACGGCAAGCTGGTTGGCATGATGGGCGTTGGCGGCATTATGCTGCACCGCGGAAGTCAACTCTTCCATGCTGGCGGCGGTTTGCTCCAAGCTTGCGGCTTGCTCCTCGGTACGTTGCGACAAATTATTGTTGCCTGCGGCGATTTCCCGGGCCGCCGTGTTAATGGTATCGGTGGAGTCCTTGATGTCTTCTACCAAGTCTTTGAGGTTTTCTACAATGCTGTTCATACCGGCAATCACTTCACCAAAAGTGCCGGGATAGACTTTGTCGATGGTTTGGGTCAGGTCGCCTTGAGCCAGTGAATTAGCGACATGCAATACGTCATTGAAGCCGACATCGCAGGTTTCAAACAGGTTATTGAAATGAGTCAAAATCCCTTTGAACATAAACTCGAATCTATCCGCGTCGCTACGTTTTGAGAAATCGCCTTTAGCACCGGCTTCTACAAGCATTTTGATTTCGTTGTTAACGTCGAGGAAGGTCTTTTTGGCATTGTCCATGATCTTGGTAATGGCAATTGTCTCGCCCGGCAGAATATCCATGTCCATGGAAAAGTCGCCTTTGGCATACTGGTTGACGATACTGATCAGCTTTCTATTGATAGCGATGCGCGATTGAATCAATTCATTAACTTCATGCGCCATCTTGCCAAAGGTACCGGAGAATTTTGAAGCATCGAGCTGCTCTTTGACCCAGCCTTCGGCATGCTTTTGCGCCATAATGTCCAGGTCGGCAACGAAGGCGTTAATAGAGTCCTGCATGGTTTTCATGGCGCGCAATAGATCGCCGATTTCATCTTTTTGATGAATGTCAATGTTGGAGTTCAGGTCGCCCACGGCAATGGCTCCCGCCACCTGTTGAACGGTTTTGAGCGAGCGCAAAATGCCGCGGCTGATCAGTACCGTCAGTACGATAACCGCCAAGATGCTGCATACGAAAATGCCGGTCAAGACGATTTTGTACCCGTGTCTTGTCGCGCGTGCCTGAGCCTCATCTTTTACGCTGCGAGCTGCCGCAAGCTTTACCACCTCATTAATAGCGGCACTATGCTGTTCATAAGCGTGGTGCATTTGCATAAGACCGGTCTGTGAGCCGGTTCGGTCGCCCGCCTGGATACTCGGCAGAAAGTTCTGGTCGGCTTCATGGTAAAAGGCTTGCGCTGCCCGGTAAGAACGCTCAAGCAAAGAAACATGAAGATCCTGTTCCAAAGACTGGCCTAACCAATAACTATGGCGGGACTCGTATTCCGTTTTCAGCTCATGAAAACGCATCACTAGCGCGTTGATTTCAGCGGGGTTTGCGGTTTGGGTCAGTTGCAGCGCCACCAGATAGGATTCGATGATGTACTCAGGCGGAGGCAATACATCGGCAATAATATCCTTGTCTTGGATAATACGTTGATAAATTGAGCCATCAAGATTAACGGTATTCATGGCCTTGAATGTTGCGAAACCGAACAGCGAAAAACCGATGACCAAGGTGCTCAAAATTATCGTAAAACGCATTTTGATAGTTAATTGCCCGGAATTTTTCATGTTGTTTAGCATGATGCCCACCTATTTTAATTTTATGATTGGGAATGTTAAGTAGTAAATATTTCTATATCCGGTGCAAAGAATAATTCGCCTGAGAAGATAAACCGGTTATTGACATCGCCTTGTCGGGTTAACGCTTCATAACCAAGGGTATTTCCGATTGCGATAGTTAGTTCCCCAAGTTCGGATTAATTCGTTGCCAGAATTTTCCGATCCTAACTGATGTTACACAGTTAAAAGTGTCGCTAGCGCGACGGTTATTTGAATCGGGTTCTCGCACCCGAAGGCGAGTTACTGTTCGTTACGAAAACCCTCCCGGTTTTCGCCCTACGGGCAAAATTGCTCCTGCGTCGCTAAACCACAGGGATGTGGGGACCGCGATTGCTCCCTGCAATCTTGCGGCATTCCCTCCATCCCTGGAGGTCAATGCAGGTATTGCAGGAGCAAATATCTGTCCATCAGTCGTAGCTTTGCGAGCCGGGAAGCTAGAGCTTCCCGTACTGAATTCCCAAGCAGGAGCTTGGGAACTAGCACGACGCGACGGTTTTCTCGTTCCCACGCGCTGCGTGGGAATGCAGTTAAGGCGCGCTGCGCCGCGAATTGAGTGCATTCTATGCGCCCATCCATGCAGCGCGACAAACAGGACAAAAACTAGCTGTGCGTAACATCAGACCTAAGATAAGGCAAAAAAAAACGCCTCCAAACGGAATGCCCGATGCATTCAGTCCGGATAGACGCCTGTGTCTGTTTGGGTTCGCCGTTGAACCCAAGATTTTATGGTGCTCCGTTATTGGAGTCTCTATAGTGACTGAGAGCAATCGTTATGCCAAAACTGATATTTGAGTTTGATTGTGATCCTTGTTTAATGAATACAAGTAGTTATTAGTTGTCCTTTATGAAATAAGGATGGGTATGTTTTTGAAAGCCACGCATCGAATGTGTGCGATTTTTCTGTGTGCCGCACCAATTGAGTTCTTTTAATAGGCAGGCGAGGGAAGGATATGCATCAAGCGGAGGTCTACAGGGGCAGAAATTGTTTCTGCATTATTCGACTACACGCGTTATGCCATGTCTGCATTGACTTCCATGGAGGGAGGAAATGCCGCAAGATTGCCTGGAGCAATCGCGGCCGGCCACCCTATCCCTGTGGATCATGTAAGTAAGATGCGGAAGATGCACAGTCATCCGGGCCGTCTCTACAATCAGGCATAAATCCTGCTTTAGATTCGGATAGGTATCATCCATCCTCAGGAATCCCGTTATGTCTGGCACAAGCCCCCTGTATTCACTATGAAAACGTTTATTAAAGTAGCCGAAATTTGGATACCGACAAAAGATCGTACCCGGCTGGAGTTTAGCGCCGGTTTGTACGGCTCTTTGAATGAATTTCGAGGCTCCAGCGAAAAGGAGTCCTTCGCCTATGATGAGGGACTGCCCGGCAAAGCATGGGCCTCTGGTCATCCTTTGGTACTGACTGAATTCGAGAACTCATATTTCAAACGGACAAAATCAGCCAAAAAAGCCGGTTTGACTTGTGGGATTGCCATACCTGTTTTTTCAGGCGAATTCTTAATGGCTGTAGTGGTTTTTTTGTGCGGAGACGATCAGCATCATGCGGGCGCTATAGAGCTGTGGAGCAATTTACAAAACAGCACTGAGCTGGCTGTGATGGACGGGTACTTTGGGACGCTGGATGATTTTGAAGCGATATCCAGAGTAATGAAATTTACCAAAGGCGCCGGTTTGCCGGGGCTGGTATGGGAATCGGGCATGCCTGTGTTGATAGAGGATCTGGGGCAATCACCCGCCTTTATCAGAAGCGCGGATGCCAAAAAGGCCGGGATAACGACAGTGCTGGGCATTCCCGTTTCGGTGGTTGCAAGCCAGGTTTATATCATGACTTTTTTGTCGGCTAAAGCCACGCCCATTGCCCAGCGGTTACAGATATGGGTGCCGGATGAAAGCGGTCAGCGGCTGGTCTGTCAGTCAGGATACAGTAAGCAAAATGACGAAATGGCGGAACTCTTTGAGACTGTTTCAGTTCGTAAAGGCGAAGGAGCGCTGGGTCGAGTGTGGCTGACCGGAGTTCCTGTCATCCGGAATAACTCAAGCAGCGCTATTGCAGAGCGGGGGCTGAATTCGATGCTGGCCATGCCTGTGATAGACGGCGGGCATTTGAAAGCAGTGGTTGCGTTTCTATTTTAACGGCTTGGCTATTTTTCCATGTCTTGCAGCTCGATATTGAGCGCTCTGGTTGAAAGTAATAGTTCGCTTACCGAGGCTAACAGCGATAGCACGATAAAGGCCATACTGAAGCCAAAAGTAATGTTGCCGTAATATTGTTGTCCGAAAAAGATCAGCCCCATGGCGAGTATGCAGCAGATAATCCCAACGACCGCCAGCACCTGCATCGCCACAATGAAGCGGATACGGAGCCTCAGGCTGGCGATCTGTTTTTTTGCGGCCAGGCTTTGGGTTTTGGTTAGCAGGTTATGCTGTTCCCTAATCCGGTTGGCAATCGCCAGAAAGCGATTGGAATAGGCCAGGAACAAAACTGAAATGGCCGGGAATAACAGGGCAGGGGTCGTGATGGTGATGTCCATGGCGCTACTCTATAAGGGGCTAATTAATACGCGGTAAAACAAAATCTAATTTTACCGCTTTTAACCTCATAAATAGGGATTAAAACTCCTCCCAGTCATCATGACTGGCAGGTTGCGGCTGTGCTTTTGGACGAATCGGTGAATTCCTTGTCACAGCTGTTTGGGCGGATAGCGTTCCTTTCCGTGCGGGCGGTATATGAAAAGACGTATTCGAACTACGCAAGCTGGCATCCACCTTAAACCCGTTCACCGTGACCACCAGGGCCTGCGCCTGTTCTTCCAGGGATTCTGCGGCCGCAGCAGCCTGTTCGACCAGTGCGGCATTTTGCTGGGTCACGTCATCCATTTGCGTGATGGCTTGGTTGACCTGCTCGATGCCGGCGCTTTGCTCGGCGGAGGCGGCGGTGATTTCGCTCATAATATTGGTCACACCATGGATGGAGGAGACGATTTCTTCCATCGTTTTTCCCGCCTGGGCCACCAGTCGGCTGCCGTCGGCGACTTTGTCGACCGAATCGGTAATCAGGTCCTTGATTTCTCCGGCGGCGGTCGCGGCGCGTTGCGCAAGGTTGCGCACTTCCACCGCCACCACCGCAAAGCCTCTTCCTTGTTCGCCGGCACGCGCCGCTTCCACGGCGGCATTGAGGGCAAGAATATTGGTCTGGAAGGCGATGTCGTCGATGACTGAGATGATATCGCCGATTTTGTGTGAAGATTCATTGATTTTACCCATCGTCCGCACCACCTGGTCGACCACGTCAACGCCTTGGCCGGCGATGACGGATGCATCAATCGCCAGTCGGTTGGCTTGCTGGGCACTCTGGGCGTTATGCTGCACCGCGGAAGTCAGCTGATCCATGCTGGCGGCGGTTTCTTCCAAGCTGGCCGCCTGTTCTTCAGTGCGATGCGACAGGTCGCTGTTACCTGCAGCAATTTCTTTAGACGCCGTGTTAATGCTGTCAGTGGCATCCTTGATTTGGCTGATAATATGTTTAAGCTTTTCTACTGTGGTATTGGAGTCATCCTTGAGTTGTCCGAAAGTACCGGAGTAATCATTGCTGATGGTTTCGGTCAGGTTGCCCTGGGATAAAGCCCCGAGTACACGCACCACTTCATTGAGTCCGGTTTCGCTGGTGTGCATCAGCCGGTTGATATCTATTCCCAATCGGCGCAAAAAGCCTTCCTTGCCGTCCAGGTCCAAGCGCATGCTGAAGTCGCCTATCGCAGCGGCGGCGACAATCGCGGCAATCTCATTTTCCGCGATGATCTCGTCGGTGCGGTCGCGCCATTCGGCGACTGTGCCCAGTCGCTGGCCGTGCTCGTTGACGACCGGATTGGCGAGCACTACCATCGAGCGGCCGCCGACCAGCATACTGGCTTCATAGGTGCCGGTTAAGTCGGTGAGCATTCGGGCCTGATGCGAGGGATTTACGTGGAAAGCATCCATGTTAGCGCCGACCAGGGCGTCGAGAGATAATTTGGGAAACTGTCGACTAAGCTCAGTTTCGGCCCTGCCGAGAATATTACGCACCGATTTATTGACATAAACGATGTTGCGGTTGTTATCGGCGATCATCACGCCGGTGCTGACATTGTCCAGTGCAATTTTAACGCGCAACGTCTCGTCGGCGGCTTGGCGCTCCGCGGTGATGCGCTCCAGCAGATGTTGTTGCATGGTGTTCATGGAGCGCAACAGGTCGCCGATCTCATCGGAGTGCTGAGTATCAATGCTGGAGTTCAAGTTACCTTCGGCAATGGCTCCGGCAACCCGCTGAACGTTTTTCAGCGAACGTAAGATGCCGCGGCTGATCAATACGGTCAGCACGATAGCTGCCACGATACTGAACACGAAAATGCCGGCCAAGACGATTTTGTACCCCTGTATGGTGCTTTGCGCTTGCGCTTCATCGTCCGCGTTGCGAGTTGTTGCAAAGCGCACGACCTCGTTAATGGCGGCTCGATGATTTTCATAAGCATGGCGCATTTGCAGCAGGCTGGCCTGTGAGTTTTCGCGGTTACCGGCCTGGATGCCGGGCAGAAACCGCTGCTCGGCTTCATGGTAGAAAGCCTGTGCCGCCCGGTAAGAGTCGTCAAGCAAAGCAGTGTTAAGTTCCTGCTCCAAAGACTGCTCCAACCAATAATTGTGGCGGGACTCGTATTGCGTTTTCAGCGATTGAAAGCGATCCACTAAGGCGCCGATTTCATCAGGGGCGGCTTGGGTCAGCTGTAGCGCCACCAGATACGATTCAATAATATATTCGGGCGGCGGCAGCACATCGGCAATAATATCCTTGCCCTGCACAATGCGATGATAAATCGGACCGTTAACATTGAGCATGTTCATCGCTTTGAAGGTTGCGAAACCGAATGACGCAAAGCCGACGACTAAAGAAGCCACAATCACTATAAAACGCATTTTGATAGTTAACCGGTTCGGATTTTTCATATCAATTGGCATGATGTATTTTCCATTTCATTGGGGTGACTGTTCAGTATTAGCCGGTTCAGCCCGGTAGCTATTGCGTCTGGCTATGTTTCTTTAGCAGCAATATTGTCATAGAATTTGATGCGTGTTTATATCAAGCTAAATACTTGGGTTCATGGCCATTCGGCGGCAATATCAATTAATAAAATACGCTCCTCGTCCAGTCTGAGAGACAGGGTTTTGCACAGCATATCCGTATTAAAATCCCGATAACGCTCCGATGTTACGATGCGATAGCTGTCCTGTGCCGATTCAAGCGCCAGCAATTGGTAGAAATAAGGCCGCCATGCCCAGTTAAAGCCAAGTTGCTTGGAATCTTCAAACCATTTGTTAGCGGCAAAATTAAAATTGGATGATATTTGATCGCCATGATTATTGCATAAATAAAACCGCAGTACACCGCTTTGTTCAAACGGATGCGCTGAAAGTTTATTGAGGTTGAAGTCGGTTTCCAGGGCTTCTCTCAGGAGTTCAATCAAACGCTTAATGTTGGAGATAAACTGAATCTTGTGTTCTTCGTTGGCTAAGGTTTTTTTCAGGAAATTTTTTCTTAGCAAGCCGATTTGTTTTTGATAATGCAGCGGCTCTTTAAACTCCGCTGTCGCGGGCGAAAACAGATAACCTTGCATATATTGAGCGCCGTTGCTTAAGCCGAAATGGAAGTCATTGGCGGTTTCCACGCCTTCGCAAACGATACGGCAGCCGGTGCGTTTCGCCAGACGGGTTATTAAGTGTACTACATCACTGGCTATGCCGCCCTTGACGGCATTTTGGAATAACTGCATATCCAGTTTGATGACATCGGGCTGTATGGCCATGACTCTCTCCAGTTGGGAAAAGCCCGCGCCAAAGTCATCAATCGCTATTTTCAAGCCGCGACTGCGATACACGGCGGCGATGGCAACGAGTTTGTCCAGATCGCCTCTTGATTCGGTTATTTCAATAATGACACGGCTTTTGTCGACATTAAATTCGTCCAGCATCAGCAGGGTCGGTAATGAAGTAAAGTCGGTCAGCTGATCGATCCAGGCGGCTGAGATATTGATGGTTAAATAACCGTTGAAATTTGATTGGCTGAACCGCTCCAACGCCAGCCGACGAACCATGCGGTCCCAGTCGAGGAGTTGCTCGGCGGCAATGTCGGGCGAAGAAAATAAGCTGCCTGCCGAAATAACGCGGCCGTTTGCATCATGTTGCCGGGCTAATGCCTCGTAACCGATGATAGCGCCACTGGCAGCGCCGATAATAGGCTGGAAATAAGGGAATAGTTTTTTTTCTTGATTCATATTGATGAGTTGTTTGAAGAGTTCGACGTTGAACCCGTAGTACTCCGACGCTGGATTTCTAAGGGTTAAAAGCAATCGGTGTGCCAAAATTGTTTGGCGTAAGATATGAATTTTATTGGCCTTATTCAAACAGTTGTAATGTATCGGCTCTGCTTGAGTATTGGAGTAAATAGCTGAAGTGCACTAATAGGATGCGTAATTCTGTGGCATTGCACCAGTCTGGTCTTGTCGCGGTGTTCATCGAGCTATAGTTAAAAATCTTTAATTCGCGCAAAGAGCGGCAGCGAACCTATTATTGAAGCGGTATGGATTATTATTACAGCAGCGGTCCGATAAGTTTTTATGTTTATTTGGGCAGTAAGGCACAAGGAATGCTGACGAATAATGGTGACCGGCAGGAATCAGGTTGATGACGGCAATAACAATGTCATCAAGCCGACGTATAATCTTTTAGTTCAGTCATTAACTGATGCGGCGCACCAGGCATAAAATCATGGCTTCATGATTGGACCTTAAACACAACAAATTATGGATTGACATTATGGCGACAAAATATACTCCTCTAAAAGATCACGATACGCCTATCAAAGTGCTGTTTACCGGCTATTTATGTACGGTCGGCATAGGCTATCTTTTCGCATTAATCC
>Ga0208115_1000085_pt1 | contig 26182 bp, 13 predicted proteins | sample LakWasMeta4_LOW4_2_FD_183856 | JGI IMG/M metagenome (GOLD analysis project Ga0208115, IMG submission 183856) | Freshwater sediment methanotrophic microbial communities from Lake Washington under simulated oxygen tension - Sediment Metagenome... | ecosystem: Environmental > Aquatic > Freshwater >...
CCTGTTTTTATACCCATCCAATTACTAAATCAGTCCAATTGTCAGTTCGAGCGCAGTCGAGAACCATTATTTCATCTCGACTGCGCTCGATGTGACAAAAAAACGACTTATAAATTGACAATTGAAATTAGTTTGGTTTTACCTCTAATGTCCCTGTTTTGTTTGTGGCCGGAAGTTGTATGTACAATAATCCTTTGTATGGATTTTCGATATCCACGACTTCCCCATTAAATGTAACTTTATAATTGTACGACGGATTCAAGCAAATTACCAAACTTCTCTTGTGAGCTGTCGTGGCATTATCAAAAGAAATTTCGACTTTATAAGAACTGAAATCGGCATTGAAAGATTGGCTTTTTATCCAAATCTCAAATCCGCCAGTTACCGTTCCGGGCTTGTAGTAAGCCGAAAACCAAGACAAAACCGGTGTTGAAAGTCCGGAAAATTGGTGCCAACCTGCACCACGACCACTTTTGGCAAGAAAATGTTCAAAAGTATAATAGGATTCATCAACTTCTTTGCTGTAAACGTCCAGTCCTTTTTGGGCAATTTTAAAAGCGAGATCGGCTTGTCCTAAATCCAACATCGTTTTCCACATAAACCATTGATGCGGCATCCAAACCGAGCCGTTCCAGTAGCCGTCAATTTTATAATAAGGAGCAGATTGATCCACAACACTAATGCCTGAAGGTGTCCACATATTTTTTTCTGAAAACACTTTTCCTATTAAACTTTTTTCTTGTTCGGGAGTACAAATCCCGGCAACCAAAGGATATGCTCCGTCTAAACCCATATTGTAATCCGTTCCTTTTTCATTCGAGAAATGTCCCGTTGGGAATCCTTTTGTGTCGTGCGTTACATAGCTGAAATAACCGCTGGCAGCGTTCCAAGAATATTTTTGCAAGGCAAAACCAAAGTCTTTTATGTCTTTATCATAAATTACAATATCTTCCTTTTGGTCTAGAACTTCGGCGGCCATTCGTAAAATTTTTGCTATCCGAATTTGTTGTGCCGTGTTGATGACTGGCGCAACTGTCGCCTCAGCCTTTTGGCGATGCACTTCAACTTGTGCCGGATAATCATCCCAACCTCCCGAATTATACCAGTAATCCCAAGTTTTTAAAAGATTAGATTGCAGTGTCCGTGTTGATGAACTGCCCAATCGCCCAGCCAGAAACTCATAATATTGTTTCAACCGTGGATAAAAATACTGTAAGGCTTCTTTGGATTGTGTTTTGTTCCAAAGGTCTTGAAAAGCGTAAAACTGCGTTGGTACTGGCGAACCGTGATGTATAAATGCCGATTGACTGCCAACAGAAGTCGTATAAGCATTGATACATTCGGTGGCGAAATTTGTGTTTATCTCGTTTAATCCCAATGCAATAAATCCCAAATCCCAAGTATAAAGGCTGTTCCACCATTTGCCGGGTGTAAAATGACGAATATAATTTCGTTGGGTGTAAACAGGATAAACAACATCGGTCATTACTGTTGCTTTGAGCATTTTTTGGCTGAATTCATATTTTTTTCCTTGTGGAAGAATTGCGTCAATAGAGCCATCTGCCGTTTTTTCTTCCTGTATTTTTCTTTCTTTCAGCGTGTTAAATTCATCAAGTCTTGTTTTTACTTGCTCTAAATTTCCCGAACAAATTATTCCGTAAATCGTTTTCTCGCTTTGCGGTTGTAATTCCATCGGGCGAATAAACACATTGGAATAATCGCCTTTATGGTTTCCTTCCAATACATCGGCAACGTGGCTGTGGACCAATTTTCTGAAAAAAACATCCAATTCGTCATTTTTGATTTGGCGCAACTTAAAATCTTCCTTTCCATCCCAACTTACGCCATAATACATTGGAATATCTTGATACTTTGAGATGCGTTTTTTATCGGAAATTGCGATTGTTTCAGGAGAAAATTCTTTGGTAACAGCTTCAATTTTTGTTTGATTTTCTTCTCCGGCCGGAGTACATAAAAATCCATTTAATTCAATGGTGCTGTTTCCTTCGGATGTTATGGCCAGCATTTGAGACGCACCATTTGATGCGAAAAATGGGATTTCTATGCTTGCCAATTTCCCTTCTCCTTTTAGTGTTATGGCTTGATTTACCAATCCTGATAATTGAAATGTACCCGTTGCATTTTCTTCCATTCGATATACCAAGGTGAGAATGCCATTTTGCCACTTTTTATTGAAATCTATTTTGTAAGTCACTTTATCTCCCTTGTCTTTGCCGAAATTTTGACCAATTGCGGAACCATCAATAAATTCGTTGCCACGTATTTCACCTCGCATCCATCCGTCGGTCACCAGATTGTCTTTCGGACGGGTTTGTGCGAAATCCAAAACCGTATAATCTACGGCATTTTTCCAAATCGAGTTTTGGGAATGGTTTATTTTATTGACCGGATAAACATCCGGATATTCTATGCCATACACCAAATTCAATGAAAGATTTTGCGGCAGCAATGTATTGTTTACGCATTTCATACCCACAAGTACGGTTTGACTGTCAACAATAGAATAAGTGACATCCACATAAACTTTGTCCTTCCATTCGAGTTCATATCGATAAGTATAACAGGTTAAATCGTTATTGGATTCCCAAGGGAAATAGCCCGATTCAAAAGTTACATTTGGAATAATAATTTTATTGCGGTAAAAACCCGGCATCACCGAAAAATCAAAACGCATTCCGGCATTCACGTCATAAATATGGGAAACCCCGGCATATTTTTTGGAAAATGGACCCCAATTTGGCAAACTGATGTCGTGGGTATTTTTTAACGTATTAAAGTCTGTTGTCACTGTTTGATTGGTCTGTGCCAATGAAAGTTGTGTGACACCAAACAAGCCGAATAAAAGGAGGAAATATATTTTTTTCATAATCCCAGCTTTTTAATGACAGTTCCCAATGCTTTTTATCAGGAGGTTTTTTGAAACCGGAAAACGTTCCGTGAATACCGAAAGTGTTTTTTTATTCTCGTCCCATACCATTGCTCCTTCTTTTATTTTCACACCGTTCGCTTCAAAACAAATGGGTTTTGAAAGTCCGTGAAAAACAATTTGGTAAGAACGTTGTTCCGCCGAATTCGTATAATTTCCAACCGCCGCAGCAATTTGTAAAGAAAATGCAGATTGATTGAACGTTATTGCTGTCGTTCTTTTTTCATTTTTATTGCGATAATTTTCCGAAACTCCGTCATCTTCATATAATGTAAATGTTGCATTTTTTTCAGGATAAATATGCAATGTCAGACTGTCATTTGCAATAAAAGCAGTGCTCAACGCATAATTTGCCATCGGAATTATGGAACCCGCTTTGACAAACAAGGGCAATTTTCCAACAGGAGCCGGATAATTGATTATTTTATCTCCTTCCATTTTTTCGTCGCTCCAGAAGTCGTACCAAACTCCTTTTGGCAACCAAACGGACACGTTATCATTGTCGGAACAATTGGGTGCCACTAAAAATTCATTTCCCCACAAATATTGCAAATCGCTTTTCCAGGCTATTGGTTCATTTTGATAATCGATAACCATCGCACGAGCCATTGGCATACCTGTTTCGTTGGCAATATGAGCATACGAATAGATATAAGGAATCAATTTATAGCGCAATTCACTGTACAATTTTGCGTCTTTTTGAACCTCTTCCGGGCGATCAAGTGGCCAACGTGATTTTCCAATTCCGTGTGGCTTCCAAAACGGCGTAAAACTGCCAAATGCCATTGACCATTGACGATACATAGCATCATCAGGCGTTTCTTTTGAATCTCCTTTGTGAAATCCACCGGCATCGTGAGCCCAAAACGGAAAACCGGAAAGGCCAGCAAGTTGCAAACTTCTTACTTGGGTTTTCATATCGTCGTAAGTAGAATTTATGTCACCACTCCATAAAGTGGCGTAACGTTGTGCTCCGGCAGTCATTCCCCGAACCCAAACAAAGGGTCTTTTGGTTCCGTTAAAACTTTTATCCCAGCCTTCTTGTACCAATGCTTTTGAAATGAGCATAAACCAATAATTTCTCATTTCCTGCCAAGTAGTTCCATTTTCAAACTTCATAGAAATGGGTGCTTTCCCCATTTCGTCAAATTCGTCAATCCATAATGCATCGCCTGGATAACCTAGTGCGGGATTTAAGGATTTGTTCCACATTGTGTTCCAAAACCAATGTCTTACCTCATTTTTTGTGAAATCCGGCGCGCTGGTATTAAAGTCAATTCCTTCATTTTGTGGAAGATTGAAAGAGGATTTCCATCCGTCACTTTGCACGGCAATGCATCTGTTGAAATCCAATGTTATAATTAATCCATTCGATTTAATCCATTGTTGGTATTCTTTTGGATTTGGATAACGTACTGAATCCCAATCAAAACGAGACAGACATCGTTGTCCGCCTCCAGCTCTCCAACGGTTATCATTCACAATATGATCCAGTGGAAATCCTGCATTTTTATGTTCGGTGATTTTCTTTTTCCACCATTGCTCATCCGAAGGGTCTGTAGAGTTATGGTCATTTCCTTTATCCGAAAGCGCCAATCCAAAGAACGCTTTTAGAGGAAAACGAGGTCTTCCTGTGAGTTGGGTGTAGCAATCCATAATTTTTGGAAATGCTGGGCCAAGAATTACAAAGTAATCCATTCGACCATTTCCTTGGATGGAGAAATCATAGATTCCGTTTTTTCCAAAGTTAAACTTGTTGGGAAAAGTACTGTTCAAAAAAACTCCATAACCTTTGTTTGACAAATAAAACGGGACAATTAATGGTGCTTGTTGTCCGTGTTCAGTACCGTAATTTCGACTGATGGTTTTTCCGCTCAAGTCAAGACTTTCTTCCCGACCAAAATAACCGTGTCCTAAACCTGTGAAATGTTCGTTTGTGTCGTGAACAAATGAGGTGCTGATTGTATCTGCATCCCATTGAATTCCTTTGTCGTCTTTAAGAAATGGAACCGCATTGCCATTTTTAAAATAAGAAAGTTGCATCGAAGATTTATTGACCCTAATTGTCATTCCCCCTTTTGCTTTGGTGGCAATTTTAAAATCTGTCTTTTCTTCGGTAAGAATTATTTTTCCTTCCCATTGATGATTTTCCACCATTTCGTAACGGTTATCCGAAAAGAATTCTTCGTCTTTGCGAACCGTTTGCACACGGATAATATAATCTCCATAAGGAGTCAAACGCAAACGCTCCCCTTGGGTGTTGGTGAATATAATGTTCCTGTCCTTTGAAATATAAGTCAGGGCAGTTTGGGCTTTACAAACTAGTGTAGTTGCAATTAAAATCGAAAACAGAAAAAAATTTCTCATATAAATTTATAAAAAAAGCCGTCTCGCCTTTAAAGACAAGACGGCATTAACCCTCTTAAACTTTGATGTTTATTGTTTCAATAATTTCATCACCTTAACTTCGTTATTCTCGTTCAAGGCTTTTACAAAATAAACTCCTTTGTTCAAATCATTGATATTGAATTGATACTCTTTAGATTGATTTGTATTGAAACTTTTCGCTAACTGTCCGATAATGGAATAAATTTCCACTTTTGAAGTATTTGCATTTATGACAAAATAATTTGAAGATGGATTTGGATACAAATAAATATCTTGTGAAAGTCCAAATTTTGTCTCGCCCAATGTTGAAGGTTTATTTCCATAAATCTTAAAACCTCCTGCTGCAATAAGTATTGTAGCATTAACATCTGTAACATCAATCGTCGTGTTATCCATCAGATTATACCAAGTTCCTGTATAAGGAAAATTAGGCACTATGTTTTGATCTGTAACATTAAAGTTAGAAAGAATTACCACATTTTGTATTTGAGTTGGTAATAAGGTATTATCCCAAATATAAATTCTAGGTGTCAGTACTGAGTATCCAGAACTAATTGAATAACTTCCATTGAATACCGGTTCTGTTATTTTTAAATCAATCATTTTAGACCAATCGGCATAGATTTTATTCCTGTTTGGGTCGCCTAACCAGTTGCTTGTCCATTGCGGCTGTGGCTTGGTATCGAGTTTAGCATCTCCCGGAATTGCATCAGAATCCGTATTTACTGTTCCGTTACTGGCTGTAAAAATGGAATTATTCATGCCTAAATCAGCAAAATGCCAAATCATTTTTGGTCCCGGAACCAGTAGAGAGACTGCGCCGATTGCTGACATTCTTGAAAGTGCTGTATTAAGCGTTTTTACATCATGGGAAGGATTAGAAGAGTTGCCATATTGCAAGTTTTTGTACATTAATCGTTCTTCATCGTGGCTTTCCGAATAACCCATCACTCTTTTAGCCGTAAAACCATGGCTAACATTTCCTATTCGGGAAATATCATCATCTGAATTCCAACCCATAGACAATTGATTGTATTGAGTCGTCATTTTGCCCCACATCATCACTCCTTTACTTGGAGTTTCTGCAATTCTATAATTTGCCCATTGCTGTTCTTCACTATCGGTTCCGAGATGTTCGAAAATAATGTAATGAGTAGCATCCAAACTCCAAGAATAGTCTGCATATTCTTTAAGAACATCAACTCTGTCTTGTTGATAAGAATTAGTACAAGCATCACTACCCGTACAATTTTGAGTAAATCCTTTGGTTAAGTCCCAACGAAAACCGTCAATTTTGTATTCTTCAATCCATTGTTTAACAACCCTTTTAACGTAATTTTTTGTTCTGGGTTGCTGATGATTAAAATCATTCCCTACACTATAACTATGCGTTGCTGTTAAATTGAAATAAGGATTGTCAGAAGCTGGACCTCCCCAACCATCACCGTCAGGGTCATTCATCCACATTCTATCCATTGGATTTCTTCCAAAAGCGTGATTCAATGCTACATCCAGAATTACTGCAATCCCGTTTTGATGGCATAAATCGATAAACTCTTTTAGCTTGGCACTTGGCCCATAAGCCTTGTCTAAAGCCATGTGAAATGAGGTATTGTAACCCCAACTTTCGTTACCTTCGAATTCCATCACTGGCATTAATTCGATTGCATTGACTTTTAGGTTTTTGAAATAATCGATTCTGTTTATCAAATTTTGATAACTTCTGTTAGCGTCAAAGTCTCTTACTAAAACTTCATAAACCACTAATTTATCTTTTTCGGGTTTTACAAAATTAGTCGTTGCAGCACTCCATGCATAAGGTGTTTGACCTGTTTGTAAAACGGTAACTTCTCTGTCTTGTCCTGCTGGATAAGCTGGAAGATTTGGATAGTTTCCTACAGGAATATATGGATCTTCATCTTTATTCAAAACCAAAGTAGAATATGGATCTGCTGTTTTAACCAATACTGGAGAACCCGCTATCGGAGTTTGATCTACTACCCAATACTGATAGGTGTAATTTGTACCTGAAACTAATCCGGTGAGCTCTAACCAAAATTTGGTCGAACCGGCTGTAGCGTCTTTTTTCATAGCATAACTTGCATCTGGTTGCCAGCTATTGAAACTTCCTGCCACATAAATAAAATCTTTACCAGGCGCATCTAACACAAGTGTCGCTTTGGTTGCGTCGCCAGAATTATAATTTATCCCGTCAACTAAACCTGCCGGAATAGTTTCAGAAACAGTATTAGGATTTACAATTACAGAGAATTTCTTTGAAAAAGTGGTTGTTCCTTGTTTAATTTGCAAGTCATAACTTTTGTTGATAAGAATGTTGTTGTCTGCATAAGAATAAGAGGCCCCTGTAAAAGTATTAATGCTTGTTCCATTTGCCAATAAATTGTAATCAGCACTTCCACCTGTGTTATTAGCTGAAATAAGCAAATTACTTCCTGAACTTATAACAGTATTGCTGTTTAAACCTGGCGAAGTTAGTGTGGCTTGAAAAGCTCCAACATTAAGGAAAACATCAGGTCCGTTTTTAAGAGTTCCATCTGCCGATCTAAAAACCACACAAATTTCAGTAATTGAACTTGTAATAGGAATCCCAAAATAGGTAAATAAATCTGGTGTAAGATCTAATTTATAAGTAGTACCAGAAACAAAAGTTAACGAAGGTTGGGTAAGATTGTTTCCCCAACTACCTTTTACGCCTTGCCACTTTACGCCATTAACAGTAACCCCAATATGTGCATAAATTATACCCGTATAAGCAGCTAAACCTGTTCCTGTTTTATTAAAATTAATAGTAACTGCCCCATCTGCAACTGCAGGGGAAGGTATGGTAGTGGTTTGAGCAAAACCTACAGAGGATATTAGTAAAAATAAAAAAATAATTTTTTTCATATCATAATATTTAATGATAAAAAAGGCTGTTCAAAAAACAGCCCTTTTTTTAAAATTGAATAATACTATTTTTTAACCAGAATATAAGAATAGTTTCTAGGATTACTTAAATCCAGAGTGACTTCATACGAATTAATTGCCACACCAGGAATGACTGGAACTGTAAAACTTGGTCCATTATATTTCATTGTAGTTCCTGCAAAATCAGGATTTCCTTCCCCTGCGTTGCCTTCTCCCAAGTTAATAGCATCTGCATTATTAGCTCTAAATTTGAACGGAAACCCTCCTTTTAACCTAATGTTCACAACCGTCTTCCATTTCTTGCTAACGGGATCATATATCATCGCTGGTAAACTGTTAGTAGTACCAGAAGTTTTAGCGTTTCCAATAATTCCCCAAGCAGTAATAAGCGTTACTGAATAACTCATTTTTGCTGTAGCAGTATCCGCTTTAACATAATAATATCCAGCTGTTGTTACAATATACCCAGAAGTCCCATTTAAAACAAGCGAACCAGTACCGTTTACACCATAATAAGGATTTGAAGTTTGAAACACACCACATTGCGATGTGTAAAATTTATAACTTCCTGGTTCTAACCACATATATCCTTCATAATCAGTATTTGAACTTAAAATTCCTGAAGCTGCCATTTTTGGTGCTAACGCAGGACTTTGTCCATCTAATGTAAAAGCCACTGTTGGTAAACCTTTAAGATAAGGCGTTACTTTTATTGTAATCACATCAGAATATTTTGTGAAAGCATTCGCTTTCTCTCCAACGGTTGATTTTATTCTTATATCTACATCTGACTGTACACAAGGAAGAAAATCTGGAGCTGTAAGTAAGGAATTCAAATATTCCGTTGTCCAGGTATATGTTCCTGTTGGGGGTTGGTCAGTGCTTTTAACCGCTATTATTGGTTTAGCAAAATTGGTTCCTCCTTTGGCAATTTCGATGCTGTATGTTGGAATTGAGCTATCACTAGCTTTTTCCCAATTTAAAGTAATAGCTACTTTAGTGGCATCATCTGGCTTTAACACATAAGCAGTTCCGGCTATTGGAGTGTTAATCTTAAAACCGTTAGCCGATGCAACTAGATGTGTGTCCGTTTCACATGATGCTACTGCAATCAGGAAAAAGGCTAAAATTGTTGTTTTTAAAATATTTTTCATTGTTTATATTTTTAATATCAATAACCAGGGTTTTGAGTAAGGTTTGGATTTGTATTTATTTCAGATTGTGGAATTGGAAATAACTTGTATTTATCTTCAATAGTAGCTCCAGATTTAACATTACCTTTCCACTCCCATAAATAAGAAGTTCCTGCATATTTACCAAAACGGATTAGATCTTGTCTTCTATGTCCTTCCCAGTACAATTCTCTTGCTCTTTCGTCTAATATAAATTGGGGAGTTAACATTACTTCAGTAATCTGACCTGCAACAGCACGTGTTCTTAGCTCATTAACATAACCAACAGCTTTTGTTGGTGACGCACCAGCAACACCTTTTGCAGCCAATTCTGCATACATTAAATACACATCCGCTAATCTAAACATTGGGAAATCAGTATCTGGGTGGTTTGCGTCACTACCTGGAACCCCTGCAGACGTTTTGTTTGAATACTTTTTCACTTTTAAACCTCCACTCTTAAAAAAGTCTGTGACTACAGGTATGCTTGTAGTAGTTCCAGGCAAAAGGAAAAACATGCCTCTTTTATCTGCGAGTCCACTCAAATCAGGAAATAAATTTGCAAATTCTGTTCTGCCTACTAATCCAAACCATCCACCAGTAATTCCAAGTTCTCCATTCCAGTCTCCACAAGGAGCATGAACAAAATAAGTAGTTACTCCCCAAGATTGTGTTCTGGTACCATCTGCTCGAACTGGGAAAATAATTTCACTTTGAACAGCGGCTCTGTCATTATCAGCCATAAACAAATTACTATAAGGAACTTTAGCAATACTGTATGGAGATGCAATTATCTCATTAATAGTAGCCAATGCTTCCGTATCTCTATTTACATTCGTATAGACCGATGAGTTCAAATACAATTTTGCTAAAACCATTTTCGCTCCAATTTTGTCAACTCTGCCATATTCATTTGTTCTGGCAGCTTTTAGGTCAGCATCAATTGCTTTTAATTCTTTGACTAAATAATCAAACACAAAAATTCTGTCTTTTTCTACTGGTTTCACACCAACTTTATCCTCTTCGGTAGCAAAAGCCACTTTGCCAAATAAATCGATGGCATGATAATAAGATAATGCTCTTAAAAATCGTACCTCAGCTCTAAAAACTTTAACTTCTGCTTTTAATTCAGCACTTGCACCTCTTGAAGTCAGTTTGTCGTCTGTTGATTCACGCAAAAATTCATTCGCTAAACCAATTTGGTAAAATGCTCGTGAATAAAATGCAGTTACAAATCTATTGTCTTTTGTCCAGGTATGAACATTCAATTCTGGCAGTGTAGGGTCTCCCCATGCCACCATTGCCTCATCGGTACAGAGTTCTTGAAGTTGCCAATACCCTCTTACATACTGTCCAAAACCTTCGTCAATACCTTGTATGTCTGGAGCTCCAGATGGGCCTGCTTGACCCGTAACTGCCAAACCAGCATAGATTTTTGCCATAAATTCTTTATATGAATTTGGATCAGCAAAGAATTTTTCTGATGAATTAACATCATCATCTTTTGGAAATACATTCATGTCATTTGTACAAGAGGTAAATACCGCAATCAACCCTATTAGTACAAAGAACTTAATTTTTATTGATTTTATTTTTTTCATGATATTTAAATTAAAAATTGAAGTTTAAACCTAACATAGCCATTCTAGCACGAGGATATATTGTACTGTCGATTCCTCCAAATATTTCAGGATCCATTCCTTTATATTTAGAAATAATCAATACGTTTTGAATACCCGTATAAAGTCGTAAACTTGATTCTTTTGCATTTAATCCAAAAGGCTTGTCAAACAAATATCCTATAGTTAAGTTATCCCATTTTAACCATGATCCGTCATGTATGTAATAATCTATTTCCGCTCTTTTTTGACTAAAATGTGAATTGTCAAAATCAACCGGTGAGTTATTAATTGCATTTGGATTATTGTCTGATATTCCTTGAGATACGAAGGCTCTGCTACCGCTTACATTGTCATAAATATAATTCCCTACACTTGCTCTCCAAGCCATAGAAAAATCCCATTTTTTGTAGTTATAATTAGTCATAAAACCAAATGTATAATCCGCGTCTGGTTTGTGATATTCGTATTTATCTGCTGAATTTACAGCTCCATCGCCATTTCTATCAGCATATGCCCCTTCTATAGGCATACCATTCGGATTATAAATTTGTTGGTAAACCCAAAATGAATTTGGAGACAAGCCTTCTCTTAATATTTGTGTATATACGTCTAACCCTACACCACCTGTAAAATACTCATTTCTATCCAAGGTTGTTATATCTCGATTGTTGTATGCAACATTGAAATTAAAACTCAAATTAGAATTATCGTTTTCTATTGCTTTATAGTTTAACCCTAATTCAATTCCCTTATTGGTAAACTCACCAATATTAGCAGGTCCTTCAGTTCTAAAATTTTGCAAGGCCCCTTCTTTAACCTGAGCAATCAAATCAGTAGTGATTTTTTCATAGAAATCTAATGACCCAGACAATTTATTATTGAAAAAGCCAAAATCTAACCCCACATTATAAGTTGTAGTTTCCTCCCACTTTAATGTTTCATTGTAACCTTCTGGTTTTCCTAATTGATAATAAACATCCCCAAAAGGATAAGTTGCTCCAGATTTTACACCGCTTAAATTATACCTTTTAAAATAATCATATTTTGCAGGAATATCTTGTTGCCCTGTTACACCCCAACCTACTCTTAATTTTAAATCATTGATAGTTTTAGAGTCTTTAAGGAACTTTTCTTCGGAAACTTTCCAAGCGACAGCAGCTCCTGGAAAATCACCCCATCTGTTTTGTTCAGAAAATCTTGATGTTCCATCGCGTCTGTAATTTAGGGTTACCAAATATTTGCCGTATAAATCCACATTTAATCTAGCATAATAGGCTTGTAAATTTACAGTTGGTTGCGTATTAATGTCTGATTCCGAAGTTGGATCTAAAGTATTTCCAGAAGAATAACTTTCGTCTTCAAAATTTTGATAGGAATACCCTGTAGTGAAATCAACTTTTACGTTTCCAAAAAGGTGCGCATAGTTTAAATATCCATCTAAAAGTTTGTTTTCAGAATTACCCCAATAATTACTACTAGAACCTAATAAGCCCGTTCCTTTCATTCCGCTTCTGGCATCATGATCAGTCACATCTGTACCTTCATTTTTATTTATGTCTAATCCACCATTTACAACCGCTCTTAAATCTTCGAAAAAATGAAATTTGTATTCTAACTGTGCATTTCCAAAATATCTGTTAGTTCCACCATTATTATGTCTTTGTTCTAATAAAGCCAAAGGATTTGCCGGTCCATATATGGTATACTGTCCAGGCGCAAATTCAGTATAAGTTTCCGCATAACCACCAAATGGAGAATTAGCATCATAAACTGGCAATGTTGGATTATCCGCAATTGCAGAACCAATAGCGCCTTCATTAGCATATCTGTTTTTTTCATATGAGTAATTTGCATTAATTTCTACCTTCAAATGATTGTCAAAAAATGCAGGTGTCAATGATAGAGCCACTGTTTTTCTATCAAACTCAGATGTTTTTAAAACACCATCTATTTTTGTATATCCAACAGATAAACGCGTTGGCATTGTTTCAAACAAGTTTCCTCTAACAGAGAAGTTGCTATCTGATGTTAGCCCATCATGAAAAATTTGATCTTGCCAATCAGTATTGTTTGTTCCTAAAAGAGCTGTACGAGTTGGCACAAATTCTTTAACAATGTCTCTAAATTCATCAGCAGAATAAACATCTACTTTTTTTACAAGACTATTTACTGCAGTATATGAATTAAATGAAAATTGAACCTCGTCTTTTTTAGTTCCTTTTTTAGTTTTAATTAAAATAACACCATTAGAACCTCGAGATCCATAAATAGCAGTAGCTGATGCATCTTTTAATATCGAAAAAGATTCAATATCATTTGGATTTACTGAGGAAAGTCCTTTATCAACTGGTAAACCATCAATTACAACTAACGGTTGGTTTGAAGCATTCAAAGAAGAACCTCCACGAATTCTAATAGCAGCTCCATCGCCAGGACGCCCCCCCTGAGTCACAACAACTCCGGCAACTCTACCATTAATTAAATTTTCAGTGTTTGTAATTGCTCCTTTATTAAAGTCTTTGGCTGTAATCAAAGCAACCGCACCAGTAGCGTCTTTCTTCTTTACAGAACCATACCCTACTTGAACTACTACTTCTTTTAACTCATTAGACTCTTCAACAAGGCTTACATTTATTGATTGTTGATTGTTAAAAGTAACCGTCTGACTGGTATAGCCAATAAACGAAAAAACGATTTTATCGCCTTTGTTAACTTTAGGTAATTTGAATTTTCCATCAAAATCAGTTTGCGTTCCATTTGCGGAACCTTGAATTACTACATTTACACCAGGAATTGGCTGATTCGATTTCGAATCTACAACCGTACCTCCCAATGTTCCTTGTGCAAGAACACTAAATGGCAAGAATAGTAATAAAAATAACAACTTTTTGTAAATTGTTTTCATACTTTTTGTTTAAATTAATTTGGTTTTTGTTTAATTTACCTTTACTTCGAATGTTAAAATTACATTAAATTTTTAGCTTACAACAAAATTAATTTTAAATAGGTTACGAAAACGTGGTAGTGTTGAAAACTTTCTTTATTATTAAATATTTTTGGAGTAAAATTGCCATTATATAAATAAAAATTTATCTTTATTACGAAAATGATTTTTATCAAATCCCCAATATGAAAAAGAAAATAACGCTTAAACAAATTGCAAGAGAACTGGATGTGTCTATTTCGACAGTCTCAAAATCTTTGAGAAACAGCTTGGAAATTGGAGAAGAAACCAGATTAAAAGTACAGGCTTTTGCCAAGTTTTATCACTACAAACCCAATAATATTGCACTTAGTTTAAAAAACAGAAAAACAAAAACCATCGGGATTATTATCCCTGAAATCGTGCATCATTTCTTTTCGACAGTCATCAACGGAATTGAACAAATAGCCAATGAAAACGGGTACAGCGTTATCATTTGTTTATCCGATGATTCTTTCGATAAAGAAGTTCTTAATATGGAAATGCTAGCCAATGGCAGCATTGACGGGTTTATTATGTCACTCTCTAAAGAAACCCAATTCAAAGGTGATTTTCATCATATTTCCGAAGTAATCAATCAAGGAATGCCTGTAGTTATGTTTGATCGGGTTACCAATGATATTCTTTGCGATAAAGTAATCATCAACGACGAATTAGCCGCTTATGAAGCAGTTCAAAGTCTGATTGATAAAGGAAGAAAAAAAATTGCCCTCGTAACAACAGTGGATTACGTGAGTGTTGGTAAACTAAGAACTGACGGCTATATCAAGGCATTGCGAGACAATGGCCTATCTTTCGATGAAAATCTGATTATCAAAATCGAAAATGTTGACAATTGCGAAATTACAATAGCCAAATTACTCGAAGACAAAGCTTTCGATGCCGTTTTTGCAGTAAATGAACTATTTGCCGTGACCATTATTAAAATTGCCCAAAAAATGGGGATAAAAGTCCCAGAAGATTTAGCCGTTATCGCTTTTACGGACGGAATTATTTCTAAATATTCGACCCCAACCATTACAACGGTAACACAAAACGGAATGGAAATGGGAAATATAGCAGCAAAAATCCTTATCGAAAGATTGGAATCCGAGGAAGAAGAATTAGGAGAAGAGGAAGAAGAAATATACAAAACCGTAGTAATTGAAACACATCTGATAGAAAGAGAATCAACAAATTAACCTTAAAATAATTTACTTATTCACACTATTACGTTGTAGTTATGGGTAATTCAATTAATTCTAAAATCTAAAATCTAAAATCTAAAATCTTTTATATATTTACACGATTCAAAACTTTTACTTTTACTTCGAAAAATAAGTTAAGTTTTGATAAGCAAGGCGCTTATCGTACATTCAATACAATATACGATAATGAAAAAACCCAAATTAAGTTTTTGGCAAATCTGGAATCTAAGCTTTGGATTCCTAGGAGTACAAATTGGATATTCACTACAAAATGGTAATACCAGCAGAATATTGGAAGCCCTTGGCGCCGATGTTCATAGCATAGGATATTTTTGGTTGGCAGCACCTCTTGCAGGTTTAATTGTTCAACCCATCATTGGTCTTTCAAGCGATAAAACCTGGACACGGCTTGGACGTAGAATTCCATTTATATTTTTTGGAGCAATTGTTTCGGCTTTGGCAATGTTTTTTATGCCAAATGCAGAATACTTTACCTATCTGTTACCGCCATTAATTTTTGGTGCCGTAATGCTTCTTTTAATGGACACTTCATTTAATGTTACAATGCAACCATTTAGAGCCCTTGTTGGTGATATGGTAAATGACGAACAGAAAAATCTTGGCTATTCTTTGCAAAGTGCCTTAATCAATTTTGGAGCCGTTTTTGGTTCCTTGTTGCCTTGGATTCTTGCCAAAGCAGGAGTTGCAAATGTTCCTGCTGCCGGCGAAAAAGTAGCAGCATCAGTAATATGGTCTTTCTATATTGGAGGAGCTATTTTATTGGTAACTGTTCTTTGGACTGCTTTTAGAACCAAAGAATATGCACCAAAAGAACACGCACTTTACAATGACATCGACCTAGAATCCGAAACTGTAACCGAAAAAACAAGTGTTTTCAAGTTGATTGCGAACGCTCCAAAAATCTTTTGGCAGTTAGGAATTGTACAATTCTTTTCTTGGTTTGCCTTATTTTTAATGTGGGTTTACACCACAAGAGCCATCGCCAATCAGATATGGGGAGCAGAAGCTTTAGACCCAAAATCTATTGGTTTCAATGAAGCCGGAGATTGGACAGGTGTTATGTTTGCATTTTACAGTGGCGTTGCTGCCCTATTCTCATTACTCATTCCCACAATTGCAAAATCAATTGGTCGTAAAAAAACCTACAGTTTTTCTCTTATAATGGGAGGAATTGGTTTGGCTTCAATGTATTTTGTACACGACAAAACCATTTTATTGCTTTCGATTTCTGGAGTAGGTTTAGCTTGGGCGGCAATTTTGGCAATGCCTTATGCTATGCTTTCCGGTTCATTGCCGGCAGACAAAATGGGAGTATATATGGGATTGTTTAACGCAACCATTACTATTCCGCAAATCGCGGCAGGGTTATTAGGAAGTACAATTATTGCCCTTTTTGGAGGTTTCCCAATGGCAATTATTGTAATAGCAGGAGTTTCAATGTTGATAGCTGGATTGGCAGTGTTTTTCGTTAGGGAAAAATTATCAACTGATAAATAACATATAATAAATTAATGAATACAAAAGCATTTATATTCGACCTTGACGGCGTAATTGTTGACACGGCAAAATACCATTTTCTTGCCTGGAAAAAAATAGCCAATGAATTGGGATTCGAATTTACACACGAAAATAACGAATTATTAAAAGGAGTAAGCCGCGTGCGCTCACTCGATATCATTCTGGAAATAGGAAAAGTTGATGCTTCGCAAGAAGACAAAAACAAATGGCTCGTTCAAAAAAACGAAGATTATTTGTCTTATTTAGTTGATATGGACGAAAGCGAAATCCTGCCGGGAGTGATGCCTATTTTAAAATATTTAAAAGAAAAAAATCAATTAATAGCATTGGGTTCGGCAAGTAAAAATGCCAGACCTATTCTCGAAAAAACAGGAACTCTGGAATATTTTGATGCCATTGTTGACGGAAATGATGTTTCGAATGCAAAACCTGATCCCGAAGTTTTCCTTATTGCAGCTAAATTATTGGGTAAAAACCCTGAAGATTCGATTGTTTTCGAAGATTCGGTAGCAGGAATTCAAGCCGCAAATATCGGAGGAATGATTAGTGTAGGAATTGGTGAAGCATCAACATTGCACGAAGCAAAATACATATTTAAAGATTTTACTCACATTGATAAAAATTTTATCGATGCTTTGATTAAAGGATAATTGACGAATAGATAATAGAAAATAGAAAGAATGAACCAAGATTATATAAAACCAGACAATTGGTCCATCATTGAAGAAGGATTTGATGTAGAGAGTGTAAAATCGTCTGAAAGTCTTTTCAGCATTGGCAACGGTGCGATGGGACAACGCGCGAATTTTGAAGAAAATTATACAGGAGAAACTTTCCAGGGAAGTTATATCGCAGGAATTTATTATCCCGATAAAACGAAAGTGGGCTGGTGGAAAAACGGCTATCCAAAATATTTCGCCAAAGTATTAAATGCGCCAAACTGGATTGGAATTGACATCGAAATCAACGGCGAAAGTCTTGATTTGAACGCTTGCGCCAAAGTAAAAAACTTTCGTCGCGAATTGAATATGAAAGAAGGTTGGTACAATCGTTCTTTTGAAGCAACTTTGCAAAACGGAACAGAAATTTCAGTAAATATTCGTCGTTTTCTATGTATGGATTTGGACGAAGTTGGCTTTATCAATTACGAAATTACTCCTTTAAACAAGGATGCGAAAATAATTTACAAACCATATATAGATGCAGGTGTGACCAATGAAGATGCGAACTGGGAAGAAAAATTCTGGGAACCATTGGAAACAAAAGACCACAAAAATGAAGCTTTTGTAACGGCTCAAACCTTCAAAACGCATTTCAAGGTAACAACTTTTATGCAGAACAGTATTTTGGAAAATGGAAAGAAACTAGACCTTTCTCCAGAAATTGTTTCGGCAACCAAAGAAAAAATTCAATTCAGTTATGCTATTTCGGTTGCCAAAGGCGCAACATCATCCATTCAAAAAATAGGTGGTTATACCGTTTCCTTAAATCACAAAGACACACTTTCTGCTGCCGAAAAAATAATCAAAGCCGCTTTGGCAAAAGGATATGACAATTTGTTAACCGAGCAAATCGAAGCTTGGTCTAAAATTTGGGAAATGTCGGACATCACCATTGATGGCGACGTAAAAGCACAACAAGGCATTCGATTCAATATTTTTCAATTAAATCAAACGTATTCCGGTAAGGATTCTCGTTTGAATATTGGCCCAAAAGGTTTCACTGGCGAAAAATACGGCGGTTCCACATATTGGGACACCGAAGCTTATTGCATTCCGTTTTATATGGCGACGAAAGACCAGCAAGTTGCCCGAAATTTATTGACCTATCGTTTCAATCAATTGGACAAAGCGATTGAAAACGCCCAGAATAATCTTGGTTTCAAAAACGGCGCGGCTTTGTATCCAATGGTAACGATGAATGGCGAAGAATGCCATAACGAATGGGAAATCACGCACGAAGAAATTCACAGAAATGGAGCGATTGCTTTTGCGATTTTTAACTACCATCGTTTCACTGGCGATTATTCTTATATTCCTGAAAAAGGTTTGGAAGTATTAATCGGAATTGCACGTTTTTGGCATCAAAGAGCTAATTTTTCGAAAGACAAAAACCAATATGTAATTCTTGGAGTTACTGGTCCAAACGAATATGAAAACAATGTAAATAATAATTTCTACACTAATTATATTGCCAAATGGTGTATTGATTATACACACGACCAAATTCAGAAAGTGTCTTTGGAATATCCATCTGACCACAAACGCATCATCGAAAAAGTAAAATTATCCGATGCTGAATTGCAAGATTGGAAAAAAGTTTCCGGCAATATGTACTTTCCATTTTCAAAAGAACTTGGAATCTATTTGCAACAAGACGGCTTCTTGGATAAGGATTTAGTTTTAGTAAAAGATTTGGACAAAAGCCAACGACCAATCAACCAGAAATGGTCTTGGGACAGAGTTTTGCGTTCGCCTTACATCAAACAAGCCGATACTTTACAAGGGTTTTATTTCTTTGAAGATCACTTTACCAAAGAACAATTAGAAAAACATTTCGATTTTTACGAACCGTTTACTGTTCACGAAAGTTCACTTTCTCCTTGCGTGCATTCTATTCAAGCGGCAAAATTGGACAAAATGGATATGGCCTATACTTTCTATTTAAGAACTTCGCGATTGGACTTGGACGATTATAACAAGGAAGTTGAAGAAGGCTGTCACATCACGTCAATGGCGGGAACCTGGATGAGTATTGTCGAAGGTTTTGGCGGAATGCGAGTAAAAAATGACGCACTTCATTTTTCTCCTAAAATTCCAAAAGAATGGACAGGTTATTCCTTTAAAATTAATTTCAGAAACCAAATATTGAAAGTGGTAATCAATCATAAAGAAACACAATTCTCGCTTGAAGGTGCTAAAGAATTGACTGTCTTTGTTAATGGAGAACCTGTTTTGGTGGAACCAAATATTTTGGTGACAGTTTAAAGAGCCAAACCATATAAGGCATATAAGAAAACTTAAATGAACTTATATACCTTATATGGTAAATAATAAAGTTGAAATAATACATTATTTTAGTCCAACTTAAATGAACTTAAATGCCTTATATGGTTCAATTTAAATATTGGACTATTTTGTTTTTATAATTGGTATAAATTTAAATTTGTCAAATGAAAAAACTATTTTTATTGCTTCTAATTTCCTCAACAATGTTTGCACAAATCGAAAGAATAGAACCTCCATTTTGGTACGCAGGAATGCACAATCCAGACTTGCAAATTATGTTTTACGGAAAAAGCATTGCGCAATTCCAGGTTTCTGTTTCTAATTCGATTAAAATTACAAACGTAAAAAGAACCGAAAATCCCAATTATCTTTTTGTAACTATTGACACTAAAAATGTCACTGCTCAAGATTTTGTTTTCACTTTCAAAGACAAAAACGAATCGTTCACACAAAAATATTCTCTTAAAAAAAGAAGAGAAAATTCTCGCTTACGCAAAGGTTATGACAGCTCTGATTTAATGTATTTAATTATGCCGGACAGGTTTTCTAATGGAAAGACCAACAACGACAGCGACAACACCGTAAGCGAAAAATACAATCGGGATTTACCCGGCGGGAGACACGGTGGCGACATTGAAGGAATTATAAAAAACCTAGATTACATTCAAGAATTAGGCGTAACGACAATATGGAATACACCACTTTGCGAAGATAATGAAGCCTCATATTCTTATCATACTTATGCACAATCCGACGTGTATAAAATTGATCCTCGATACGGAACTAATGAAGATTACGCAAGACTATCATCTGAATTACACAAAAGAAAAATGAAATTAGTGATGGATTATGTCACTAATCACTGGGGAAAGGAGCATTGGATGATGAAAGATTTGCCAACCCACGATTGGATTCATCAATTCGAAAATTTCACTCAAACAAACCATAAACGAACAACAATTCACGATATAAATGCTTCAAAAATTGATACTAAAATTTGTATGGATGGATGGTTTGCACCAACGATGCCTGATTTGAACCAGTCAAATCCATTGATGCTAAATTATCTTATTCAAAACGCAATTTGGTGGATTGAATATGCCGATTTAGATGGTTTTAGAGTAGATACTTACAACTATTCTGATCCTATAGGAATTGCAAAATGGACAAAAGCCATCACTGATGAATACCCCAATTTCAACATCGTTGGCGAAGTTTGGATGCAAAACCAAGCCCAAATGGCCTATTGGCAAAAAGACAGCAAAATTGCCGCGATTCAAAATTATAATTCCCATTTACCAAGCGTAATGGATTTTACTTTACTTGGTGCTTTGGGAAGCGTTTTCAACGAAGACGATGGCAGTTGGGACAAAGGAATGACAAAAATCTACGACAATTTTTCCAATGATTTTCTGTATCCAAATAGAAATAATGTGTTGGTTTTTGTCGAAAACCACGACACACAACGTTTCAATCATACTTATAATAACGACATTCGAAAATATCAAATGGCAATGACCATTATTGCCACAATTCGAGGAATACCACAAATTTATTATGGCTCCGAAATTGGGATGGCAGGCAATAAAGACAATGGCGATGCCGACATTCGTCAAGATTTTCCTGGAGGTTGGGAAGGCGATGCCAATAATGCGTTTACCAAAGAAGGAAGAAACCAAATGCAAAATGAATATTTCGACTTCACTTCCAAATTATTCAATTGGAGAAAAACCAAAGCCGTAATTCATTCCGGAAAAATGACGCATTACATTCCGGAGCACAATGTTTATGTGTATTTTAGATACAATTCCTCCGAAAGTGTGATGGTTTTAATCAATAACAGCAAAGAAAATCAAACTATCAAAACTAATAGATTTGTCGAAAATATTGGCAATTATAAAATCGGGAAAGATGTAATTACTGAACAAAATATTGACGTTACAAACGAAATCACTTTGGAACCAAAATCGGTTTTGATATTGGAATTGAAATAACAGATTTTCACAAACCAAACCTATAAGGTTTTAAAAACCTTATAGGTTTAAAACAATAAAAATGAAAAAACTATTTTTCTTACTATTTATAACTTCACTTTCCTTTGCCCAAAACGCAAATAGAAAATTCGAAAGTTTCAAAGAAGTCAACAATACTTTAGAAATCAACACTTCTGATGGTCAATACATTATCAAGACCTATTCGGAAAAAATTGTGGAAACTTCTTTTATTCCAAAAGGTGAAACTTTCAATCCAAATTCAGAAGCAGTAGTTTTAGTTCCAAAAACAGGTATTTCAAAAATCATTGAAACTCCAAACTTTATAAATCTTCACACAAAAGGAATAATAGTTACAATCCAAAAATCGCCTTTTCAAATATCCTATTTCAACCAACAAAAACTCTTGTTTTCCGAAAAATTAGGGTATTTTAAACAAAAACATATTCCGCAAGAAAATGTAAAAGGCAACATAAAAGCAGATTCAACCGAAGTTGTACAATTTAGTATTTCGTCCGACGAAATGCTTTATGGTGGTGGAGCTCGCGCATTGGGAATGAATCGTCGTGGCAATAAATTGGCTTTATACAATCGTGCGCGTTATGGTTATGAAACCAACGCAGACCTGATGAATTTTTGTGTTCCAATGGAGTTGTCATCAAAAATGTATGCCGTTCATTTTGACAATCCTGCTGTTGGTTATTTGGATTTAGACAGCAAAAAAAACAATACTTTGGCGTATGAAACCATTTCAGGCAGAAAAACCTACCAAGTAATCGTGGGCGATTCCTGGATCGATTTGATTTCGAATTATACCGATTTAACAGGAAAACAGCCTTTGCCCGCTCGATGGACTTTGGGAAATTTCTCTTCTCGTTTTGGTTATCATTCACAAGAAGAAGTCGAGAAAACCATCAAGAAATTTGAAGAAAATCAAATCCCTGTCGATGCAATAATTCTCGATTTGTATTGGTTTGGCAAAGAAATGAAAGGCACAATGGGCAACTTGGATTGGGAAAAAGAAACCTTCCCAAATCCCGAAAAAATGATTGCCGATTTGAATGCAAAAGGCATAAAAACCGTCCTGATTACAGAACCTTTCGTATTGACCACTTCCAAGAAATGGCAAGAAGCCGTGGATAAAAAAGTAGTCGCAACAGATAAAAACGGAAAACCTTTCACTTATGATTTCTACTTTGGAAACACCGGAGTAATCGACATTTTCAAACCCGAAGGAAAGGATTGGTTCTGGAATGTTTACAAACGATTAATCAATCAAGGCGTTGGCGGACTTTGGGGCGATTTGGGCGAACCAGAAGTTTTCCCATCCGAGGCCATAACTGCCGGCGGAAAAGCCGATGAAGTCCATAATATTTACGGACAAAATTGGGCAAAACTAATTGCCGACGGTTATAAAAAAGATTTTCCAAATCAACGTCCGTTTATCCTGATGCGCGCCGGATATTCAGGTTCGCAACGTTTTGGGATGATGCCCTGGTCTGGCGATGTGAGCAGAAGTTGGGGCGGATTGCAATCGCAAATGGAAATTTCGCTCCAAATGGGAATGCAAGGAATGGCTTATATGCACTCGGATTTGGGTGGTTTTGCAGGAGATTATTTCGACAATGAATTGTACATTCGTTGGTTACAATATGGCGTTTTCCAACCGATATTTCGTCCACACGCACACGAAGATGTTGCCGCAGAACCCGTTTATAAAGACATTATAACCAAAGCTAAAGCCAAGAAACAAGTAGAATTGCGCTACCAGCTTTTGCCATACAATTACACTTTGGCTTTTGAAAACAGCCAAAAAGGCACGCCATTAATGCGTCCGTTGTTTTTTGAAGAACCTAACAATTCCAAATTATTAACGGTTTGCGAAACCTATCTTTGGGGAAATGATTTCTTGGTTACCCCAATAACAAAATCTGGAGTGACTTCAACATCAATTTATTTTCCAAAAAACAACAATTGGTTTGATTTTTATTCCGATGAAAAACAATTAGCAGGAACGACTTCAACCCTTGCAGTTGTCGAAGATCATATTCCCGTTTTTGTGCGTGGCGGCGCTTTTATTCCAATGATAAAAACCATACAAAACACTTCAAAATATTCGTTGGAAAATTTCGATTTGCATTATTATTTTGATGCGAAAACAACCCAAAGTTCCGGAAAATTATACAATGACAATGGAACAACGGCAAACGCTTTCGAAAAAGGAGAATTTGAAGTTTTGAATTTCAATGGCAATACCAATGGAAAATTAGTAGTTGTCAAATTGAATTCGGAAATTGGAAAAAACTTTCAATCATCCGATAAAAATGTTGCGCTGATTATCCACAACATAAAAGCAAAATCAGTAACATTAAACGGAAAAACCATTGCTTTCAAAACTGTTAAAAACAACATAGAAATCCCTGTTTTTTGGAAAAAAGGAACTAACGTTGAAATTAAAATTCAATTATAAAATGAAAAAATACTTATTATTTTCGATAGCATTACTTTCTCTGCTTTTCACAAGCTGTTCTTCAACAAAAACAGTGAAAACAGCGTCAAAAACTCCTTTTATTTGGGAAAGTGCCAATGTGTATTTTCTATTAATCGACCGATTCAACAACGGAGATAAAACCAATGACAACACCTATAACCGAAACAAACCAACTGGTAAATTGCGAGGTTTTGAAGGTGGTGACATTCGAGGCGTGATTCAAAAACTGGATGAAGGTTACTTCGAAAAACTGGGAATAACTGCCATTTGGATGACGCCGGTTGTCGAGCAAATCCACGATGGAGTCGATGAAGGAACTGGCTTCACGTATGGCTTTCACGGTTATTGGGCAAGAGATTGGTCGGCATTGGATCCAAGTTTCGGAACTAAAAAAGACTTGGCTGAATTGGTGCAAAAAGCGCACGCAAAAGGAATTCGAATTCTTTTGGATGCTGTAATCAATCACACTGGACCAGTTACTCCCGAAGATGCTGCGTATCCAAACGATTGGGTTCGAACTTCACCAAAATGTACTTACAAATCGTATGACACTTATATCAATTGTACCTTGGTCGAAAATCTTCCAGATGTAAAAACCGAAAGCAACGAGAATGTTGCTTTGCCTTCTTTTTTAATCGAAAAATGGAAAAAAGAAGGTCGTTACGAACAAGAAATTTCGGAATTGGATGCGTTTTTTGCCAAAACGGGTTATCCTCGTGCACCAAAATATTACATTATGAAATGGTTGTCGGATTATATCACCGATTATGGAATTGATGGTTACCGCGTTGATACCGCAAAGCACACTTATGAAGATGTTTGGGCCGATTTCAAAAAAGTTTGCGACCAAGCTTTTGCCGATTTCAAAAAAAATAATCCTAAAAAAGTATTGGACAACAACGCCTTTTTTACGGTTGGCGAAGTTTATGGATACAATATTGGAGCAAAAAAACTATTTGATTTTGGGGACAAAAAGGTCAACTATTTTGAAAATGGTTTTACCGGTTTAATCAATTTTGACTTTAGAAATGAAGCCAAAATGAATTACGAAGAGTTGTTTTCAAAATACAACGGGATTCTTCAAAATGACTTAAAAGGAAATACGGTGATGAACTATGTTTCTTCGCACGATGACAGCTATCCTTATGACAAAAAACGTGAAAAAACATTCGAAAGCGGAACAAAATTATTGCTTGCCCCGGGAATTTCGCAAGTGTATTATGGAGACGAAAGTGCTCGTCCGCTAGACATTTCGGGAACTACAGGCGATGCAACCTTGCGTTCGATGATGAATTGGGATGAAATAAAAACCAATCCCGAAACTCAAAAAGTGCTTTTGCATTGGCAAAAACTAGGTAATTTCAGAAAAAATCATCCAGCGATTGGAGCAGGAATTCATCAAGAGATTTCGGTAAGTCCTTATGTTTTTTCTCGAACTTTTACCAAAGATAATTTCACGGACAAGGTGGTAATTGGACTGAATTTACCAAAAGGTCAAAAGGAAATTTCAGTGGGAACTATTTTCAAAGACGGAACAAAACTGAAAGATGGGTATTCCGGAAAAGAAACCGTAGTTTCGAATGGAAAAGTAAATATTGACACTGAATTTGGTATTGTATTATTGGAAAAATTATAAGTACAAAATTTCTATTCTGTAAAATAAAACGAGGTTCTCTTATTCAGAAAACCTCGTTTTTTTAGTTATTAAAAATCTTATTTTTTAGTGAAATCGCCAGCGTAAATCAAGATGAATTTTTGCAAATCAAAATACTTTTTCATAGCTGCATTTACCTTAGCCACATCCAAAGCTTTTACTTTATTTTCATAATCAGCGTATTCTTTAAACGACTTATTCTGATCTAAATATTCTCTAAGTTGTCTGGCCAGAAACTCATCGGTTCCAAGGGTTGCTGATGTTGTTGCAAC